>Ga0206130_10000859_pt1 | contig 47569 bp, 46 predicted proteins | sample Helgoland_Spring_9_FD_148637 | JGI IMG/M metagenome (GOLD analysis project Ga0206130, IMG submission 148637) | Pelagic subsurface seawater microbial communities from Kabeltonne, Helgoland, North Sea - Helgoland_Spring_Bloom_20160512_1 | ecosystem: Environmental > Aquatic > Marine > Epipelagic ...
TAGAAATCGCATTTTTAATTAAACCTTTGTATTATTATTTCGGTTTATTTTTTTTAATCCATTTTGGTATATTAGGAATAAATTCATTACCAAACCAGTTCCAATCGGTATTTATATTAACGCCTTCATTTTCTAAAGCCTTCAAATACCATTCTTTAAAATAAAAATTAATCATTTCTTCAAACTCAAGGTGTGTTGCTCCTTCATTCCACACCTTTTTTATATATAGCATTGTTTGCCTTTTATTTAACTCAAGACAACTCAAAACAGCATTATGTTTCCCCCAAAAGGTAACATAAATAATATCATTTATTAATAATTCTTTTATAACTAATAAACCATATTCTCTTGTTTCTTTTCTATCTATATTTTCATAAGTATAGCCAATGGAATGAAGTATATGTTGTATTGTGTCAACACCATGACCATATTCAGTAAAAAGTTCGAGATTCTCTTTTTTAAAAATTAAATTATTCATTATTGAAATTTTACTATTCTTGTATTTGCCCAAATCTCTGGAAATGTCATTTCTAATGTAGCAGGGAAACCAGAACTTGACTGAGCTCTAAAAACTATCTTATTACCATTGCCAAACAAAGCTATTCTGGTGCCATTTGAAGCAACTGTAACAGTTTGTGCGTTTTGAGTTAATGATTTAAAAAGCTCTAAAGCTTTTGAATATGGCGAAATCGCATTTTTAATTAAACCTATGTATTATTATTTCGGTTTATTTTCCTCAATCCATTTTTCTAAATTTCCTATATTGTTTTTAACAAAATCTTTCCATAATATTTTTTCTTTTCCATGTCCTACGTTTTTAAGTGCCTCTATATACCAATTTTGATATCCAAACCAAACCATTTCTAAGAAATCAGGATATTCAGCATTTTTAAACCACATTTCATCTATTTTATTTATTACTTCTTCTTTTGACAATTCCCAATACTTTAGCGTGTTATTTGAAATCCATTCGTTACCAACATGAATTATTTCCTTTTCTATCATTTCAGCAACGTATGCTAGGGTGAAATGTTTTAAAACATTTTCAGAAATATACTTATTGTCATTTTTAATTACAGCAATAATATCCCATAAATATTCAGTATGGTTTGGACAAAAAACATCAATTCGCTCTTTAGTGTACAAGTAGTTTTTTTTCATGGATAAAATTTTAATTTATATGAATTAGTACCTAAAAGTTCTAAAAAATTAAATTCAATTATCGCCAATTACTCTTCCTTTGTGATTATTATAGAAATCGCATTTTTAATTAAACCTTTGTATTATTATTTCGGTTTATTTTTTTTAATCCATTTTGGTATATTAGGAATAAATTCATTACCAAACCAGTTCCAATCGGTATTTATATTAACGCCTTCATTTTCTAAAGCCTTCAAATACCATTCTTTAAAATAAAAATTAATCATTTCTTCAAACTCAAGGTGTGTTGCTCCTTCATTCCACACCTTTTTTATATATAGCATTGTTTGCCTTTTATTTAACTCAAGACAACTCAAAACAGCATTATGTTTCCCCCAAAAGGTAACATAAATAATATCATTTATTAATAATTCTTTTATAACTAATAAACCATATTCTCTTGTTTCTTTTCTATCTATATTTTCATAAGTATAGCCAATGGAATGAAGTATATGTTGTATTGTGTCAACACCATGACCATATTCAGTAAAAAGTTCGAGATTCTCTTTTTTAAAAATTAAATTATTCATTATTGAAATTTTACTATTCTTGTATTTGCCCAAATCTCTGGAAATGTCATTTCTAATGTAGCAGGGAAACCAGAACTTGACTGAGCTCTAAAAACTATCTTATTACCATTGCCAAACAAAGCTATTCTGGTGCCATTTGAAGCAACTGTAACAGTTTGTGCGTTTTGAGTTAATGATTTAAAAAGCTCTAAAGCTTTTGAATATGGCGAAATCGCATTTTTAATTAAACCTATGTATTATTATTTCGGTTTATTTTCCTCAATCCATTTTTCTAAATCACCAATTCTTTCATTTATAAATTCATTCCATTTTATTGTGTATACGTTTAGTCCTTTATTTTCTAAGCCCTCACGATACCAATTTTGGTATTTAATCCAGTAGAAATCATAAAATTCATCCATACTCTTTGATGATGACATTTTTTCTTTGATATTTTTAATTAAGTCATTGTTTGATAATTTTATTTTATTTAATTCCTTGTTTTTCATCCAATTGTTTTCAAGCACATATATAATATTATTATTTATCAAATACTGAAAAACCTCTAAAGTCAAAGTATTCAGGTCATCTAATTCAATGTCTATATTCTTTTCTCTTATGTAAACTGCAAGATGATATAAACTCTCTATGCCAAAAGGATGAAAAACACCATTATATTTTGTGCTAAATACATTAATTGTAATCATGGGATAAATTTTAATGAGAATGAATCTACGCCTAAAAGAGTGTTGAAGTTTTGATATTCAATAACTCTTACAGCGCTTGGAACTGTTTGTGAGATAGGTCTTAATATTATTTTCATGCCGTTACCCATATGTGCAACTGTAATTGCGGGATTATTTGCTGCAGGAACAACGCTAATTGCATCTTTTGTCAAACTAGCAAACAATGCTTCAGCTTTAGCAACAGTTGAATTAGGAATCAATCTAGCATTTCCAAACCCAGGATTTCCCAGTTCCGTAGTTTTCAAGATGAGATTATTAAGTCTCGCACCTCTTAAAACCAAAGGTAATGGTATTTTTTGTAATAGTTTTACTGCGGTGCCCGCAGTTGCTTCAAAAAGAGCGTAAGTAATAACAGGAATTACCAGATCCGTAACAATAGGGGTAATAATTTCTTTTAAATATTTAATCGTTAAATTATTACAAGTTGTTTTTACATGACCATAAATAGCACGCACCTCATTAATAGTCATGTTGTTAAACTCAGGTATCAAACTTTGTATATAGTCCGCATAAATTTCATCTTCAATATTTCCAAAAGATTTTAAATGATTGGTGAGTCTCAAAATTTCTTCAGCATAATCAATTTTATTATTTGATGTAATTACAGGAAGTGATAAAATGTCAATCGTACTTTTAGCAAACTCATAAGCATTAAAAGAATTATTTTCAGCTAAAAAATTAAAAACGGCTACCGTTTTTTGAGGATTATTAGCCAAATAATTAAAAGCAGAATAATTTTCAGTTCGTAATTTATAAAGGAATTTAAAAAATTGAGTGATAAAACGTTGTTTATTATTATGATCTTCGAGAGTAGTTTGTGTAGAAGTCATATAAGAATTAATGTATGAAACATATACTTGATTATAGTACGTTGTGATTTTATTTTTTAATTCTGGAAAATAATAAAAATACCTTCTATTAAAAGGAGTTGGAGTTGAGTTAGAATTTGTGTTTGGAATTGTTAAATCACCAACTGAAAAATATCGAACTGGGATTGTATAGTTACAATTGCAAGTTGGGCCAACATAATTAGGACCTGGATAATAAGCACTAGCAGGAGCTATTCCCCATAATTTTTGCAATGATATTGGTATAACAGAAAAAGGAGTTTGGCCTCCAGAACCCCCAGTTCCTGACGAATAACCACCGTATCCGCTATTATTCGAATACGGCGTTTTCCATTTGACTGTTGATTTTTTACTTTTACAGGAGCAAGGATCACTACTCCTTGCGGCAGTGATTTTTTCGGAATTTGGAGTTGTTTCTAAGTCATCTAAATTAGAATAAGATATTCTATCCCAAAAGCCATCAAAACTTTGGTTTTCTATAACGGTTTGCAATTCCTCATTGGATAATTCGTATTTTATTAATTGCCTTTTTAACTGGTTATTTTCATCATAATAGAAATGTAAGTTTATAATCTCTTGGCTATCCAAATTATTTAATGGAAAATCTACTTCAAAAGTATACGATGCTTTTCCATTTTCATTTTCAATAACGTTAAATGCTTCAATATTTATTTCAATATCTTCTATGCTAATTGAGTCATTCTCTGTTTTTTTTTGATAATTTTCACCCTTGTGATTAGTAGTATTTATTTGAAATGCTTGTCTTATTTTTAATAAATCCTGTCCTATTTTATTGTTTAATTCTTCATTATCAATTTTATCCTCTATTGTTATTTTAATCGAATCTACTGATTTTGGAGAGATCACTTGCTCATCATCACTACATGAATGAAAAGTAAAAACTGCCAGTAAAACTAATAATCCAAATTTTAATAAATTGTTTTTCATAATGTCTGATTTTTTAGGGTTCGTTAATAATTTTATAAAGTCAGACCATAGCAACCACACAAAATATGTATGGAAACAGAAATGGGAAAATACCCAAACAGTCTCACGATGTTATTTACAGTAAAATAAGTGCTTACAGCAGGTTCTATTGGTTATGAAGATTATGACTTGGGGTCAGAATCACACTAAACTTAAAAAATAGTTTATATAAAACAAAAAAAATCATGAAATTTTAACATAAATATTTGATAACGTTTAACTTATGTAGTCAATGATTAATTAAATTAAAATAATTTTCAACTATATTTTTGTTTTTTATGATTTTATCATGAGTAGAATTTAGCTGTCAATATTTATGACAACTATTCTATTAACTTTTATGCGGAACGTATTTTGTAAAAATAAGCGCATAAAAAAACCTCCTAATACTAAAATTAGGAGGTTGATATGAATATGGAAAAATATGTTACGCGAGTACTTCAGCCACTTTTTTTCCTATTTCAGCAGGAGATTCTACAACGTGAATGCCACATTCTCTCATGATTTGTTTTTTAGCTTGTGCAGTATCATCACTACCGCCTACAATAGCACCAGCATGGCCCATGGTACGTCCGGCAGGAGCCGTTTCACCCGCAATAAATCCAACCACTGGTTTTTTACTGCCACTCTCTTTATACCATTTTGCGGCATCCCCTTCCAGTTGGCCACCTATTTCACCAATGACCACCACACATTCTGTTTCTGGGTCGTTGATGAGCATTTCTAAAGCTTCTTTAGTCGTCGTTCCAATGATGGGATCACCGCCAATACCAATGGCTGTGGTAATTCCTAATCCTTGTTTCACGACTTGATCCGCAGCTTCATACGTTAAAGTCCCTGATTTAGACACCACGCCTACCGTTCCTTTTTTGAAAACAAACCCTGGCATGATTCCTACTTTGGCTTCACCTGGAGTGATCACTCCGGGACAGTTAGGGCCCACTAAACGACAGTCTTTTGTACGGATGTAATTAGACGCTTTAATCATATCGGCAACAGGAATACCTTCTGTTATTGTAATGATTACTTTTATTCCAGCATCAGCTGCTTCCATAATGGCATCTGCAGCAAATGCAGGCGGTACAAAAATAATGGTTGTATTCGCACCAACTTGATCAACAGCTTCCTTAACCGTGTTAAATACCGGTTTCTCTAAATGTGTTTGTCCCCCTTTTCCAGGCGTCACACCACCAACCACATTGGTTCCATAATCAATCATTTGAGAGGCATGAAACGTTCCCTCACTTCCTGTGAATCCTTGAACAATTATTTTTGAATCTTTATTTACTAAAACACTCATTTGGTTATTATTTTATTATTTAATTTTTACTGCTGCAAATGTAATTTTTTGAATGGGAATCTTAACGATTTTATAGCTAAAATTTAAATCAAGATTCGTTTTCTTTTAAATCCTTAATAATCGCTGGTAATTTTCGAAGCAACGCTAATTCTTTGAGTTTTGCGAGCGACTCTTCTATAGGCGTTCCAAAATAAGTTTTTCCACCTTCTACTGATTTAGTCACGCCTGTTTGCCCTAAAATTATTGCTTTGGCTCCAATGGTAATTCCACTATTGGTTCCGACTTGTCCCCAAATCGTCACCTCATCTTCTAGGATACAACACCCCGCAATTCCTGACTGGGACGCGATAAGACATTTTTTTCCTATGATGGTGTCATGCCCCACTTGAATCAAGTTATCCAATTTAGAACCAGCACCAATGGTGGTATCGCCAGTAACCCCACGATCAATTGTGCATGAAGCCCCAATATGAACGTCATTTTTAATTACTACGCGTCCACTGGAAAGTAATTGATCATAGCCTTCAGGACGTTTTTTATAATAAAAGGCGTTTCCACCTAATACAGTCCCCGATTGAATGACCACATTATCACCAATAATGGTATCATCAAAAATACTCACATTGGCGTGTATCAGCGAGTTTTGACCGATTACTACATTGTTTCCAATAAAACAGTTGGGTTGAATAATCGTCCCTTCACCGATCTTAGCAGACTCAGAAATCGCTTTGGAAGATGATTGAAAAGGCTTGAAATGCGTGGTCAGTTTATTAAAATCTCTAAAAGGATCGTCAGAAATTAATAAGGCTTTCCCTTCTGGACAATCCACTTTTTTGTTAATAAGTACCACGGTTGCTTTCGAAGAAAGCGCTTTGTCATAATATTTTGGATGGTCCACAAAAACAATATCTCCGGCGGTCACGACATGAATTTCGTTCATACCAAGCACTTCAAAAGAAGAGTCACCAACATATTCGCAATCAATCAGCGAGGCAATCTCTTTAAGGGTATGCGGCTGAATAAATTTCATATTATTCTTTGACTCTTTCTTTATACGATCCTTTTGCGGTCTCTATTTTAATTTTATCCCCTTCATTAATAAATAAAGGAACCATCACAGTTGCACCTGTCTCAACAGTTGCTGGTTTGGTTGCATTAGTAGCTGTATTGCCTTTAATCCCTGGTTCGGTCGCTGTTACTTCCAAAACCACACTAGCTGGTAAATCGACTGAAAGCGGTGCGTTGTCTTCTGTATTGATTAATACGGTCACCACTTCACCTTCTTTCATTAAATCGGGATTATCTAAAACGGCTTTTTGTAATTCAATTTGAGAATAATCAGCCGTATTCATAAAATGAAAGGTTTCGCCGTCATTGTATAAAAATTGAAATTTATGCGTTTCCACACGAACTTCTTCAATTTTATGTCCCGCAGAAAAGGTGTTATCAATGACTTTTCCATTGGTCACACTTTTCATTTTGGTTCTAACAAACGCTGGGCCTTTTCCAGGTTTAACGTGTAAAAACTCAATCACTTTAAAAATATCGTGGTTGTAATTAATACATAATCCATTTCTAATATCTGATGTACTTGCCATAGTTTGTTTAGTTTGATTTAAAATATCCTTTCATAATTCCACGATGCGAATTCTTGATGAATTGTAAAATTTCATCACGTTCAGGCGTGGCTTCCATTTCAGCTTCAATAATTTCTGAAGCTTGTGAGTTGTTATAGTTTTTTTGGTAGAGTAATCTATAAATGTTTTGAATTTCTCTAATCTTTTCAGAAGCAAATCCGCGACGTCTCAGACCAACTGAGTTTATTCCTACATAAGACAAAGGCTCACGGGCTGCCTTTACAAAAGGAGGAACATCTTTTCGAACTAAAGATCCACCAGTCACAAAGGCATGGTTTCCGATAGAACAAAATTGGTGCACAGCAGTCATTCCAGCTAGAACAACATGGTCACCTACTGTAGTATGCCCTGCTAAGGTACTATTGTTTGAGAAAATACAGTTTTTTCCCACGGTACAATCGTGAGCAATATGGCAATACGCCATAATCAAACAGTTATCGCCGATGACTGTTTTCATTTTATCAGTAGTCCCACGGTTAATGGTGACGCATTCTCTGATTGTGACGTTATTTCCTATGACGACTGTGGTGTCTTCATCGTCATATTTAAGATCTTGCGGCATGGCTGAAATAACAGAGCCAGGAAAAATACTACAATTTTTACCAATACGCGCGCCTTCCATAATGGTCACATTAGATCCAATCCAAGTGCCTTCGCCAATAACGACATTATTATTAATCGTCGTAAACGGCTCGATGACCACATTTTTGGCGATTTTTGCTCCGGGATGTACGTATGCTAACGGTTGATTCATTTTGTATTTTTTTTAATGTAAACTCGTGTTATTTAACTTTAGATATTTGTGCCATTAATTCAGCTTCTGCACATAATTTCCCATTGGCATAGGCATAGCCTTGCATGTGACAAATCCCTCTTCTTATTGGGGATATTAAGGAACAACTAAATATTAAGGTATCGCCAGGGACGACTTTTTGTTTAAACTTCACATTATCCATTTTCATGAAAAACGTTAAATAATTTTCTGGATCTGGAACGGTGTTTAAAACTAGGATTCCTCCTGTTTGGGCCATTGCTTCTACAATTAAAACACCTGGCATGACGGGAGCCCCCGGAAAATGTCCAACAAAAAAAGACTCATTCATTGTAACATTCTTAGACCCGATAACATGATTTGGCGATAACTCATAGACCTTATCTAGGAATAAAAATGGCGGTCGGTGCGGAAGCATGTCCATAATAGCATTCACATCCATTAATGGTGCTTGATTCAAATCTATATTTGGAACGTTATTACGACGTTCCAATTTAATTATTTTAGATATTTTTTTTGCGAATTGGGTGTTTACAAAATGACCGGGTTTATTCGCAATAACTTTGCCTTGAATTCGAGTTCCTATCAGTGCCAAATCGCCAATCACATCTAATAATTTGTGACGGGCCGCTTCGTTCGGATAATGTAAGGTAAGGTTGTCTAAAATTCCATTTGATTTCACTTTAATAGAATCTTTATTAAACGCTACTTTTAAACGTTGCATGGTTTCTTCAGACAAGGGCTTGTCAACATATACAATGGCATTGTTTAAATCGCCTCCTTTTATCAATCCATTTTCTAGGAGCATTTCAAGTTCGTGTAAAAAACTAAATGTTCGAGAATCTGAAATATCTTTTTTAAAATTTGAAAGATGTTGTAAAGTTGCATTTTGAGTCCCAAGGACTTTGGTTCCAAAATCGACCATTGTGGTAACCTGGTATTCATCGGAAGGAATGATGGTGATTTCACTACCTGTCTCTTCGTCGACATAAGAAATCACATCTTTGACAACAAACACTTCTCTAAAAGCATCAAGTTCCTTAATTCCAGCGGTTTCTAGGGCCTCAATAAAATACTTCGAAGACCCATCCATAATTGGAGGTTCAGAAGTACTTAATTCAATAATGACATTATCTATTTCTAAACCGACTAGGGCTGCAAGCACATGTTCACATGTTTGGATCGTGACTCCGTTTTTTTCTAAACAGGTACCTCGTTGAGTATTTGTTACAAGATTGGCATCGGCTTTTATAATAGGAGCGCCTTCTAAATCTATTCGTCTAAAAGAATAGCCACTATTAACTTCAGCTGGTAGAAAATTTAGTTCAACGTCTAAACCTGTATGAAGCCCAACCCCTTTTAAAGATACTTTTTTAGAAATGGTGGTTTGTTTGGATTCGGATTTAAAGATCATTTTTAAGGTTTTTTTGTAGTGATTTTATATCGTTTACTAGCTTAGGGAGATTTTTGAAATGAACATACGACTTATTGTAGTCTAAATTACTAAAAGCGGGGGTTCCATTGATAATTTCATTAGATTTTATACTTTTTGTAACTCCTGCTTGCCCTACTATTTTAACATTATCTCCGATAGTGATATGCCCAGCAATTCCGACTTGACCGCCAATTTGGCAATTTGCGCCGATTTTTGTTGATCCAGCAATGCCTGTTTGAGCGGCAATAACGGTGTTTTCTCCAATGACTACATTATGGGCAACCTGAATTTGATTATCGAGCTTCACGCCTTTTCTGATAATAGTAGAACCTAAGGTTGCACGATCAATGGTCGTCGCCGCACCGATATCAACACCATCTTCTAAAATGACATTTCCAATTTGAGGTATTTTTTTATATTCACCATTTTCATCCGGTGAAAACCCAAATCCATCCGCACCAATAATGGCACCTGAATTTATATAACAGTGTGATCCAATCTCACAATCGGAATAGACTTTAACGCCCGCAAACAAGGTCGTATTGGACTTTATTTTGACATTATCTCCAATAAACGTATTGGGATGAATTTTTACATGATCGCCAATCACCACATTTTCTCCTATATGAGAAAACGCCCCAATATAGACTTCTTTACCATAAGACGCCGTTTGTGAAATATAGACAGGCGATTCAATGCCTACTTTGTTGTTTTTGGCAAAATTATAATACTCTAGGAGTTTTGTAAATGCACTGTAAGCATTTTCTACCTTAATTAATGTTGGTTTGATCTCATTTTCAGATACAAAATCATGATTAACAATCGCAATAGAAGCTTCGGTTGTATATATGAATGAGGTGTATTTTGGATTTGATAAAAATGTAAGTGACCCTGGAATGCCTTCTTCAATTTTAGAAAGCGTGTGGACTTCAACATCCGGATTCCCTACAATTTCTCCATTTAATATCTCTGCTATTTGACTGGCTGTGAATTTCATTACTTGCAAAAGTAAAAAAAATTATCAAAGAACATCCTTTGGAAAGCATATATAATACTTTGAAACTGTTTTAGACAGCACTTTCGATGAGAGGTGGTCGGATGCTTTTAAGATATCTTTAATTTTTCCGTTTTTATATAAGATTTTAAGTCCTCCCTGTTCGGGGTTGTACGCCAAATTATCAACACGGCCATGAAACACAAAATAAGAGGCTTCATTGGCGTTTAACGTATATTTTAAGGCTAGATCTTGTTTCAATGCTTCCACTTTAGATTCAGAAACAGGGTTGTTTTTAAATTTTATTTTTAATAAGGTTCTATTTAAGATCATTTTAGAAAGATGACTTAACACAAAATCATCGTGAAATTGCCAAGATTTTAAAGCCGACATTAAATCATAATCATCCAGTAATGAAAATTGATTCAAAGCCGTTTCATCAAAATTAGCTTGATTTGAGGCCGAACGTAAAAAGAAGCTTAGTGCAGTACTCGCTTCTAATTGCACATCGTTTTGGGTTAATTCTTTTGCGCGCCTCAAAATACCCATTAGCATTTGTTCGGCCACTAAACTTGTTTTATGAAGATATACTTGCCAGTACATAAGGCGTCTGGCAGTTAAAAATTTTTCAATTGAATAAATGCCTTTTTCTTCAATAACCAATTCATCATCCACAACATTCATCATAGAGATAAGGCGTTCACTATTAATGTTTCCTTCTGAAACCCCTGTATAAAAACTATCTCTTTTAAGGTAATCGGAACGATCAATATCTAACTGCCCAGAAATAAGTTGTCCAAAAAACGTACGACTATACTCGCCTTTAAACATTGAAATAGCGGTTTCAAGCGCCCCTTTAAATTCTACATTTAAAGCTTCCATAAATTTTAATGAAATGGACTCATGACTAATATTTTCTACAATGCTATGTTCCATGGCATGACTAAACGGCCCATGACCAATATCATGCAATAAAATGGCGATATATAAGCCGTTTTCTTCAGTGTTAGAAATTTGAACCCCTTTAAACCTTAAGATTCGAACTGCATTTTGCATTAAATGTAAGCACCCTAAAGCATGATGAAATCGTGTGTGATGGGCCCCAGGGTATACCAAGTAGGATAATCCCATCTGAGAGATGCGACGCAATCGCTGAAAATACTTATGAGCAATTAAATCAAAAATTAATGTGTTCGGGATTGTAATAAATCCGTAAATTGGATCGTTAAATATTTTAAGCTTGTTGTTCGTATTCAAACTTTATAGTGTTAAATTTACATTTTAAACTTTCTTTGAAAGCCTCACGATGTAAAAGTACTAAAATGAAAGGACTTCTATTCTTAACTAAACATATAATACATGAGTACTATTAATATTTTATGGGTCGATGATGAAATTGAGTTCTTAAAACCTCATATCATATTCTTAGAACAAAAAAACTACAATGTGACCCCTTGTCAAAGCGGAACGGAAGCGCTTAACCTTATTAGAGAACATGATTTTGACATTGTCTTTTTAGATGAAAACATGCCTGGATTATCTGGGTTGGAAACGCTGTCTGAACTCAAAGAAATAAAAGCGACCCTTCCAGTGGTTATGATTACCAAAAGTGAAGAAGAATATATTATGGAAGATGCGATCGGTAATAAGATTGCTGATTATTTGATCAAACCTGTAAATCCGAATCAAATTTTATTATCACTAAAAAAGAATTTGGATCATACCCGATTAGTTTCAGAAAAAACATCGTCTAATTACTTACAAGAATTTCGTAAAATTTCTATGAATTTAAATGATGTAAATTCATTTGAAGAATGGGAACAATTGTATAAAAAAATTGTGTTTTGGGAATTGGAATTGGAAGCTTCCAATGATGCTGCGATGCCTGAAATATTAGACGCTCAGAAAACTGAAGCGAATCATCAATTTGGTCGATTTATTGAAAAATATTACCCGACATGGTTCGAAGATCACCAGGCACCAATCATGTCGCACACTCTATTTAAAGAGAAAATAGCGAACGAACTAAGCACCAATCAACCAACCTTACTTATTGTGATTGATAATTTAAGGTACGACCAATGGAAAACTCTCGAGCCAACCGTTAACACCTATTACAAAACACAAGAAGAAAGTCTGTATTTTAGTATCCTACCAACGGCTACACAGTATGCTAGAAACGCCCTGTTTTCTGGACTTATGCCCAGTGAAATGCAAAAATTATTTCCACAATATTGGAAAAATGATACCGATGAAGGTGGGAAAAATTTATTTGAAGCCGAGTTTTTAGAAGCACAATTAAAACGCTTGGGATTATCGCATTTGACCCATGAATATATAAAAATTACAAACTTAAAAGGGGGGCAAAAATTATCGGAGAACTTTAAGACCAAAGCCAAAAACGACTTAACTGTTTTGGTGTATAATTTTGTGGATATGTTGTCGCATGCTAAAACCGAAATGGAAGTTCTTAAAGAACTTGCTTCTAATGATAAAGGCTATAGATCGTTGACTAAAAGTTGGTTTCAAAACTCACCCCTATTAGAAATTATTAAACAAGCCAAAGAACTTAATTTTAAACTCATCATCACCACCGATCACGGGACTATCAATGTTAAAAACCCTTCTAAGGTGGTCGGAAATAAAGACACCAGCCTTAACCTTCGCTACAAAACAGGGCGAAGTTTATCATATCAAGACAAAGATGTTTTGGCTGTAAAAGATCCAAAATCAATTCACCTCCCCTCTTTGGCTATGAATAGCTCATTTATTTTTGCAAAAGATAATTTGTTTTTTGCGTATCCAAATAATTACAATTATTATGTAAATTATTTCAGAAACACCTATCAGCATGGCGGGATATCTTTGGAAGAAGTCATCATTCCTTTCGTCGTTTTAAATCCTCGATAATATGACTCAAGAATTACGATTCAATCTCAATGAACTATCTGATGTAGCACAAACAGTTCTAAAAAATGTGCAATCAAAAACGCTTTTATTTTATGGCGATATGGGTGCTGGAAAAACCACGCTTATCAGTGCAATTGTTAAAGAATTAGGTGGCATTGACAAAACGTCTAGCCCCACATTTTCAATTGTAAATGAATATAAAGTAAAAAACGACAGCGTTTATCATTTTGACTTCTACAGGCTCAAAAATCAATATGAAGCGTTGGACATGGGAATTGAAGATTATTTTTGTTCTGGATCTTGGAATTTTCTTGAATGGCCCAATAAAATTTATGACTTACTGCCTCCAAATATATCTATTTTAGAATTATCGGTTGCTGACGATGGGACGAGGATTCTCAAACTATCAGAAAAGATACTTTCTGATGAAAGATCAAAAATATAGTTGTAAATTAGTTACTTTATACATAAAGTCATGCATGAACCAATTTCACCATTTACTAGAGAACAACTGCTCCCAAAAGAAGAAACTTTAGAGATTTCTAAAGAAAAAGGAGCGTTGTTTATTGGAATCCCAAAAGAAACATCTTTTCAAGAAAAAAGAGTTTGTCTAACACCCGATGCGGTATCTGCATTGACAAGTAATGGACATCGGGTATTGATTGAATCAGGGGCCGGAGAAAATGCCTGTTTTGAAGATCATGAATACAGCGAAGCGGGCGCTGAAATTTCCAGAGATCGAGCAAAGGTCTTTGCATGTCCAACAATCCTAAAGGTTGAACCCCCTACCCTAGAGGAAATCTCAATGTTAAATCCACAAACACTTTTAATTTCTGCGCTTCAGTTAAAGATGCAGGATAAGGACTATTTTAAAAAGCTTGCCGAAAAACGCATCACAGCCTTAGGTTTTGAGTTTATTAGAGATCAAGATGGCGATGTGCCAGCAGTTCGACAATTGAGTGAAATTGCGGGTTCTGCCTCTATTTTAATTGCGTCCGAAATCATGTCGATCACCAATGAAGGTAACGGGCTTATGTTTGGAAATATTAGCGGGGTTCCTCCGACTGAAGTCGTTATTATTGGCGCTGGAACCGTTGGTGAATTTGCGGCGCGATCTGCGATAGGATTAGGAGCTAATGTGCGTGTGTTTGACAATTCAATTACAAAACTTCGCAGCCTTCAAGCCAATATTGGTCGTACCATATACACCTCTACCATGCAGCCAAAAAATCTTCAAAAAGCACTCATGCGATGCGATGTTGCTATTGGCGCCGCAAAAGGAAAAAATAGAGCGCCTATATTGGTGAACGAAGCATTGGTTGAACAAATGAAAACGGGCGCCATCATCATAGACGTTAGTATTGACATGGGCGGCTGTTTTGAAACAAGTGAAGTCACATCTCATGACAAACCAACCTTTGTGAAGCACGATGTGATTCATTATTGTGTACCTAATATCCCTGCGAGATACGCTCGAACCTCCTCAGTATCAATTAGTAATATATTCACCCCTTACCTTTTAAAAATTGCTGAAGATGGGGGTATAGAAAATTCTCTTCGATTTGATAAGGGATTAAAAAATGGATTGTACTTTTACCACGGCATTTTAACGAATAAATCTGTGGCCGATTGGTTTGATTTAGACTACAGTGATGTCAATCTTTTAATCTTTTAAAATTAGTACATGAAAATTGTTCACCGTTTTGGCTTCTACTTAGGAGGCTTTTCAATAGGCTTAGTCTTTTTAATGTTTTTTTTGAGTGGAAAAAAAACAAGCTGTGCTTATGGGCCCGATGCACGGGTTTTGAAAAATATTCAAACCAAAAGTATTCAATACTCTGAATCCGTTCAAGAGCAGCTAAATTCTAATAAAATTGATACGTTAACGCTGAATTCTATCTTTAAAGGCGCAGATATCAATTTTGGGAAAAGTGACACCAAGTCAGTCCCTTGCAGAACCTATTACGTTGAAAATAAAAAGTACGATTTGATTGTTGAAAACTGTGAGCGATACGCGCGTTTCAAAACACTTATCATCCATTAGATTTTACGTCGCTTTCTTTCTTTTTTAATAAGAGATAATTCTCTGGTCGTTTGTCCAGCCACCGAAGTATTCTCTTCCGCCCGTCTAATTAGGTAGGGCATCACATCTCTTACAGGTCCAAAAGGAACGTATTTTGCCACGTTGTAACCATGATTTGCCAAATTATAACTAATATGGTCACTCATTCCATAAAGCTGTCCAAACCAAACTCGAGGGTCGTTATTTGAAATGTTTGATTCTGCCATTAAATCAACGGCCAAATGAGAACTTTCTTCATTATGAGTTCCAATAAACACTTGAATGGTGTCCAAGTTAGAAAACATATAAGTTAGAGTGTCGTTAAAAAGTGTATCTGTCAATGCTTTCGTTTCACAAATTGGCGATTGATACCCCATCTCTGTAGCTCTTAGGCGCTCCTTTTCCATATAAGCACCACGCACAATTTTAAACCCTAGTTTAAAATTCAATTCTTTTGCTTTGGTGTGAATTTTTTTAAGATAATCCAGTCGATCCCAACGGTAAGTTTGCAAAGTGCTATATACAATCATTGCATCGGTATTGTAGGTTTGCATTAATTCTAAAACCAAATCATCTACAGTGTTTTGAATCCAACTTTCTTCAGCATCAATAAGAATTTTAACGTTGTTTAATTTTCCGGATTCACAAACTTTATTGAAACGAGCGATCACCCGATCCCATTCTTTAGATTCAGAAGTTGACAATAGTTTTCCATCACTAATTTTCTGATAAAGGTCAAACCTTCCAAAAGCACTGGGTTTAAATACCGCAATAGGCATGGCGTCTTTGTTTTTCGAAAATTCAATAAGATTTAAGATCGTTTCTAGGGCGAAATCAAATTGATTCTCCTCTCCTTTTCCTTCAACAGAATAATCTAACACACTATAAACGCCACTGGTGTACATTTTATCGATTGTTGGAATACAATCCTGCTCATTAACGCCCCCACAAAAATGATCAAAAACAGTCGATCGAATCAACCCCTCAACAGGGAGATGGGCCTTTATTGCAAAATTCGTAGCAGCAGTTCCTATTCTTACCAATGGCTCTATGGAAATCATTTTAAATAGAAAGTAGGCACGTTCTAAATCTGAGTCCGATTTTAAATGGAACGCTATTTCTGTATTATTAAAATCGATACTCATATAAATTGGTTTTAGTTTCAAACAAATATATTAAATTATTAAGTAGACTAATCATTTAAAAATGAGGCTGTCTGAAAAGTAAATAAAAAAGTCATTCTGAACTCGTTTCAGAATCTCAAAACATTGGAAATCAGTAATTATGAGAATCTGAAACGAGTTCAGCTTGACAAGAAAAAAGACTTTTCATACAGCCTTATTTATATTTTAGAATTTATATTGAAAAAAAAGAGTTAAATTTCTTCCTGGGTCATTTATAGGAACCCTTCCAAAATTTTCTTGATTGGTGAAACTGAAATTTAAATGATTCGTATAAGTATTATTAAAAACATTTATAGCTGCAACCCCTAAACTCGCATTTTTAAATGGTTTAAATCCAAAACGAATATCTAACGTTTGGTAGCCATCCGTTTTTGTTTCACCAAAACTTGCAGCAATCTCATTTTGTTCACTTGTTATATGATACTGCATGTTTGCCCAGTATTTGAGCTTTTTAAGACCCAGTGTAAGCCGTGTATTAAAAGGGGGCGTTAACGGTAAAGATTCTTCTAAATCTTTATTTTTTGCATACACATATGCCATCTCAGATTTAAAGAAATAGTCTTTAAAAATATTGATTTCAAAAGAAGCTTCAAAACCTGTTCTGTAAGCCTTTTTTAGATTCTGAAAAACTTTAGGGTTTTCAGGTTTAACTGTTGGCATAAATTTTCTTTTTAAACTCGGATCAACGACACCAACAATGAAATTATTTAAATCAGAATAAAATACAGATGCACTATATTTTAAACTATTTTTCTTATTGTTTTTTGCTTTAAAACCTACTTCAAACTGATTGTTAACTTCTGCCTTTAAATCTGGATTTCCTATATATTCAAATGGATCTTGACCAACATTAAAATGATTTATAAAACGCTCAATCATATTTGCTGAACGAACACCTCGTCCAAAAGCGGCTTCTAATGTTAATTTTTTTGATAAAACTCTTTTCATTGATATTGTTGCGCTTATATTATTTTCCATTCTTTTCTTTAAATCATACATTACAGCAAAATCAGCTTCAGGGTCTTGTATGTCAGAAACTACTAAATCATATCTTAACCCTGCTGTTAACAACGTTTTTTCTGCAAATAACCATTTGAGTTCTGTAAATACTCCATAATCATTTACATAAGAATCTTGCCAAACTTTATCATTGAACTCTTTTGGAGTTGGTAATGGATTACCTTTCATTATTTTTATAACTCGTCTTCTTGTACCATCTCTACTAACAAGTATTGCATCAATGCCAGTAAAAATATCTAAATTTTCAAACGGTTGCCAATTCAATTCAAATTTACCTCCAACAGTGTTAGCATCTACTGAAGACGAAGCTTCAGTTCTCATAAATGAAGGCCTCTTTCTATTTGTCATTAAATGATCAACATAACTGTAATAGGCTTTTCCAGAAATATTTTTAAGAATGCCTTTTAAATTAGATTTTTTATAATCTAAAGAAAGTATACTACTGTTGTCATAATCTGTGTCCATTGGCAATCCAGCATGTAGTACATTACGGCCAAAAGATTGTCTCCAATGGAACTGAACACGTTCATAATCTGAAATATTGAAACCCATTTTCACCCCATAATCCGTACTTAAAAAAGATGATGGTATCTCTGCTTTAGAACCATCTTGATAGTTTCCAAAATTTCGATACCCAAAATTCCCAACTGCATCATACCTGTCTTCTGTATATTGCAATTGCAGCATATTTACTAATGAATTTCCATTTGATTCAAAGCTCGTTGAAAATTTTCCGTGAAATCCGTTCTCTAAATAATTTATTTTTTTACTAACCATATTTATAATTCCGCCAAAGGTTGCCCCATAGCGCATAGAATAAGGGCCTTTTATAATTTCAATTTTTTCAATTTCTTCGGGAATAATATGTGTTGTAATTGGATCCATTCTATTAGGGCATGCGTGCATAGCCTTTGTGCCACCGTCGTATTGTACGTTTAATTGTTCATATTTACTTCCTCTAAAAGATGGATCAATAGCGTAATTACCTCTTTTTATAACCGAAAAACCATTGATATTGTTAAATAAATCGGCAACGTTTTTAGGTTGTACTACATTTTTGTCATGTTTGTTAGAAATAATTGTGTGAATGGGGTCGGTTTTTAATTTTCCGTTGATAATGACTTCATCTAACTTTACTTTTTTTATGGAGTCATTTTTTGTTTCATTTTTTTCTTGGGAAAAAGACGACGTAGAAATAAGGGTGCATATAAGCACACTAAAAATTATTTTCATTTTTAATATTTTTAATTCTTAATTTATTTTTATTATGAAATAATAAATGTTGTATAATAAGAATTAAGCAACTGGTGGGCGAAAATTATAATTTATAATTAGGTATTTATAATGATTAAAATACCTAAAAACAGAAGGATTTAGGATTGTATTTATGGTAAAATTATAATTTGTAATAAGGCTTCCATAACAGAGTAAATATTTAAAATCTATAATTTTAACTGGTGCTTTCTCTTGATTTTGATTGGATTCAATTACTTTCTTTAAATGACACTTTCCATTACATTGAAGTTCTGGTTTGTCTTTGTTTTCACACAGTGCCTCAATAAAACCAACAGGGTCGATATTGTAGTACATATAAGTAATAGACACTCTTAGAGTATTATACATTATAAGGCTGCATAAAATCAGAGATAAGAGAAATTTCCAGTTTTTCACAAGTTATATGATTTAGGTACAACTGACGTATCAAAATTAACTAAAAAAAATCAATAGGAGTTGTTATGATCTAATAATTTTATAAATTTATTTTTAAGGCAAATACTGTCTTTATAAGTTTTTTTTACAGGATACACGGCCTTGTTTGTAGTTGCTAACTTTTGCACTTAATATTTAAATATACTAAACAAATATATTTATTATAATATTTATAAATTTCTACTTAATTTTACGCTTTACATTTTGATACAATAGCTCATGAACTCGATACCATCCACATCCTATTCAATTCATTTTAACGACCGTTGTTACAAAGAGTTGAATACGTATTTAGAAACTTCTAATTTTTCTAAGATATTTATATTGGTTGATTCCAATACACACATCCATTGTTTGCCTAAATTTTTAGCAAATATACAGGTTGAAATGGCTTTAGAAATCATTGAAATGGAGGCCGGTGAAATACATAAAACTTTAGATACGTGTACTCAAATCTGGCACAGTTTGTCGGATTTAGATGGCGACCGTAAATCGCTTATCATCAATTTGGGTGGTGGTGTGGTGACCGATTTAGGCGGATTTGTAGCGTCTACATTCAAACGAGGCGTATCATTTGTCAATGTTCCTACCTCGCTCCTAGCGATGGTTGATGCTTCTGTTGGCGGAAAAACAGGGGTTGATTTAGGAACGATTAAAAATCAAATCGGAGTTATTAATTTCAGTGATATGGTGCTTGTAGATCCTTCATTTCTAGAAACGCTCCCTAAAGAAGAAATGCGATCTGGATTGGCTGAAATGTTAAAGCATGGATTGATTAAAAATGCCGATTATTGGAACCGACTCTGTGATTTAAAAGAGCTGAATATCTCAGATTTAGAAGGCTTGATTCACGAATCGATTACCCTAAAAAATGAAGTCGTAAAACGAGATCCGAATGAACAAGGCGAACGAAAACAACTAAATTACGGACATACCTTAGGGCATGCGATCGAATCATATTGCTTGGACAATGACCAACTTAAAACATTGTTACACGGTGAGGCAATTGCCGCTGGAATGATTATGGAAGGCTATCTATCTCATAAAACTTGTGGATTGTCGGAAACAGAACTTATCCAAATAAAAAACACTTTTAAAACCATTTATGGTTCAGTCGATTTTTCTGAAAACGACAAAAGCTCAATATTTGAGCTTTTGAAATATGATAAAAAGAATTCTCACGGGCAAATTAAATATGCGCTGTTAGAATCTATTGGATCGTGTCTCGTTGATGTAATTGTTGAAGATTATTTAATAGACGAAGCATTTAAATACTACGCATCCTAATAAGCCACTAATTACATATCATTAAAGATCGAATGCATCAAACGTTTCTTGTCGTTGATACTTTCTTCTAATGAAATCATCGTTTCTGTTCTGTACACCCCTTCAATTTCATCTAACTTAAAGATAATTTCCTTAGCATGTGTGGTGCTTTTTGCACGGATTTTACAGAAAATATTGAATTTTCCTGTTGTAATGTGCGCAACGGTTACATGAGGAATTTCATAAATTCGCTCTAATACAAATTTTGTTTGAGATGTGTTTTGTAAAAAAACACCTACATAGGCAATGAAAGAATATCCTAATTTCTGATAATCTATGGTTAAAGAGGACCCTTTAATTATTTTGGCATCTTCCATTTTTTTCACTCTAACGTGAACTGTACCGGCAGAAATTAATAATTTTTTTGCGATATCTGTGAATGGAACACGGGTGTTGTCAATCAGCATATCTAATATTTGATGATCGATTTCGTCTAGTTTTACTTTAGCCACTTTGATTGAATTTATTGGTTAATTTACAATGTTTCAGCAAATTTACTAAATTTTATATAATTAAATGCCTCTTATGTTAAATTATCATTAACAAAAAGTGATGTTTCTATTAAATCTATCAATAAGAAATCGATTTCGTAACTTTCTGATAACACGTCAAAATTGGGGTGGGATACTTGCTTAAAATGAGCATTAATCTCTAAATGACCATGTTTTTCATTCAAATCTCCTATGAGAACAATTTTTGGTTTGAATTTAATTTGACTGTTTTCTAACACTTCTGTGTACTGAACGGCGATGTCGCAACTCTTTTTGGGAGTCTCTAAATTAAGGATCGCATTTCTAATAATAACATCGTGAAACAATTTTTCGTTTTCTGGAATATCAAAGTATGGCTTAAAGTTTTCGCCAGTAATCTCATGATTCGAAATATAATCGAGGCTACTCATAAGGGCTAAGGCAAGGTATTTTCGCGTTTCTTCTCTGTTGTAATCCGTTGGGTAATGTCCCGCCTCAAACAACACTGTTGGCACGCCATCACTCTGAAAGGAATCGCCTACACAGTTTGAATTAAACCCATCATCATAGCGCCCAATTTGATTCGGTAAAAACGATTGCAACGCCTGATTCATGACCTGGATCACCTCCATAGCCTTTTGACGCGTACTCGTTAATGAGCGTTCTTCATCTTCTGAAGGCGATAGAAAACTCACTACTGCAGAGCTATTGGTTTTTCCAGCACTAAAAATAGTACGTTGTCCATGCATATTGAAACAGAAATGCGGATTAAAATCCTCAAATACGTTTCTTAAAATTTTGCTTTCACATTGACTTACCTTTTTGGCATCTCTGTTTAGATCGACCTGATTCGCATTGACCCGCGTATAGGCTTGCGCTCCATCCGGATTGAGTATTGGGATCACAAAGAGTGTGCAAGCGTCTAAGAGAGGCTTACAAGTGTCTAATTCCAAGTAATTAAACAAATCAAAGAGTGCTTTTGTGGTCGTGCTTTCGTTTCCGTGCATTTGGGACCAAATCAAGATACGTTTAGAACCCGTCCCAATTTGAAGTCCATGAATTGGAAGTCCAGCTTCTGAAGTCCCTAAAACCGTTTGACTAAATTGATTTGACAACGATTTTAACAAAGGCTCAATATGAGAATTTGTTACATATCGATTTCTTAAAGCAATGGCTTTTAAGGATTGATACTGCGATAAAAAGGAAGATATATCTAACATGATTAATTTTAATTTTACAAATGTAAACATTCTTAAATTTACATCTGTAAACAAATATTTTTAAATATATTTCACAAAAGTATACAGCCCAGATGGTCTAATTTCAGTAGATAGTCAAGTAAATAAATCTTTTAATTTCATTAAACCACATTTAATTGAAAATCAATGTTTTGCATCGATTAATTAAAGTGATTATTTATGTTTATATGCATCTATTTTACTGTGATGTTTGTATAATTCACAACAATGTGTTACATTTGTAAACGCCTTTCTAGTTCTACAAATGTAAACAATGATAAACACCTCAGAATTCAATACTCGACTCAAAAAAATCCTTGATTATTATGGATTATCGGCTTCTGCTTTTGCGGAAGTCATCACGGTTCAACGCTCTAGTATTTCTCACATATTGAGTGGACGAAACAAACCAAGCTTAGACTTTATCTCCAAAGTTCTAAATGCCTTTCCCGAAATTGATCTCCTATGGCTTTTAAGCGGCGTAGGTGATTTCCCTAGAAACACCACGCCCCCACTTCCCAAAACCGAAAAAGCTCAAGTATTAGCAAAACCTGCGAATCCTGTAGCAACAATTTCGAGTGGCGATGAACTAATTGAACGAATCGTTATATTTTATAAAGATGGTAGCTTTAAAAATTATGCGATGAATCCGTCCAAATAATTTAAATTACTATATCTCTTTTGTATGTTTGTCGTATGAAACATTTAATCCTATGTAGTGCGCTGTTACTGCTTCAAAGTTGTTATAACATTGAGAGAAACTGTAATGATTTTAAAACCGGAAACTTTGAAAGCGAAATCACAATTGACGGAACGCTTTATAAGTCTACTTTTTCTAGAACTTCTAAACTACAAATAGAAGAATTTAACGGCGTTAAAGACTCTTCTTACGTCCGTTGGATCAATGATTGTGAGATGGTTTTTAAAACGATTCATCCTAAAAATCGTGCGGAGAAAAAAGACATTCACCTTAAAATATTAACCACCACATCAAAGGGCTATAAATTTGAATATGGCTATGTTGGAGATACTAACAAACAGATTGGAGACGCAAAACGGATCGATTAAAACATTGTGATCTGTCCTTCATCGCTTATGTCGTTTTCTGGCTCTGATGGATTCGGTTTTACAGCAGTGTCCCTTTTCTGAGTAGTTTGCTCTGAATCAGTAGCGGATGACTCGGAAACAATCGCATCCGATGGAGTGCTTGATTGAGGCACTAATTCCTCCCCAACAACATCTATTTCTTCGGCAGGTGTATTAATAGGCTCCTCATAAGGCAAGGGATCTAAGAGATCAATTTGATTGACCTTTAATTTAGTCAGTTGATTTCCTAAAGCCGACATTCCCTTCACACTAATAAACTGCTCAAAGTCGATGATTTGATCTTCACGACGGTCTTTACCTCGATCTTTAGCAAACGATACTTTGGCAACAGGGCGCCAATCGGTAGAGACAATTTCTAGAGTGCTCGACGCATGCTCAGAAATAAACGAATCTTCTCGGCTTTCGTTTTCAATTAAAAAACGCTTTACATAATATTTTTCTTTATCACCGTCGAAGTAAATAGCAGATATCGGTTTATTAGGAATCCATTTTTCCAATACAATCATATCATCTTCAAAATGAGCCGTAATCTCTGGAATAATCGTTTTTACAATCCCCGATTGAGTGATCACCAAAATACGGTCTTCACCTCTAAACTCCCCCACTAATTCACCACGTCCATCGACATTGATGCGCTGAATGGTATCATCAAACCATATTTTTCGCGGTTTAAGTGTACTGACTCCCTTTTCTTTGAGTTCAATACGCTTGATAGCGTGTTTGGTGACTAAATTTCCTTTGGACACCCGTCCTTTTATAATGACATCGGCAAAATCGATGTCCCATTTTAGTTTTTTTACACTTCCAACTTGGCGCAATAGCACCGAAACAACTTCACCTTCTCCATTTGGATTGGCAGAAAAATACCACAGATCAGACCCTGCTTTTCCATTCGTCAAATCATATTCGCGATCTCGAGTGACCCCGGTCACCGCAAAACGTTTAATATAAGACGCACCGCCCTTTCCATCTTTATAAATCATATTATAAATGGTCCGCTTGTCTTTCTTTTTGAAAACAGCCACATGAATGATGTCTTTTCCAATAAAGGTTTTGCTATCAACCTTTGTAATCATCAACTTACCTTCTTTTGTAAAAACGATGATGTCGTCAATATCACTACAGTCACCAACATATTCATCGCGCTTTAAGCCTGTACCAACAAACCCTTCTTCTCTATTAACATAAAGTTTTGTGTTTCTAATAATAACCTTCGTCGCATCTACATCACCAAATGTTTTGATTTCAGTTTTACGTTCTTTTCCAGCGCCATACTCTGATTTTAAGCGTTTAAAATAATCAATCGCATAGGTAATCAGATTTGCTAAATAGCCCTTGGTTTCTGCAATTTGATCTTCGAGAGCATCAATTTTTTGTTGGGCTTTATCAATATCAAACTTAGAAATTCTCTTAATTCGAATTTCAGTTAACCTAGTGATGTCTTCTTCGGTAATGGCACGCTTTAAATGTTTGATATGCGGCTGAAGCCCTTTGTCAATAGCGCTGATCACGCCTGGCCAAGTCTCTTCTTCCTCTATATCACGATAGATTCTGTTTTGTATAAAAATGCGTTCTAAAGATGCAAAATGCCATTGCTCTTCAAACTCACCTAACTTAATTTCTAATTCTTGTTTTAATAATTCGACCGTATGATCTGTAGAATGTCGTAACATTTCAGTCACTCCAACAAATAAAGGCTTGTTATCTTCAATTACACACCCCAATGGAGAAATAGCGGTTTCACAAGACGTAAACGCAAATAAAGCATCGATCGTTTTATCTGGTGAAATCCCTGCTGGTAAATGCACTAATATTTCAACTTCAGCAGCAGTATTATCTTCAATTTTCTTAATTCTAATTTTACTTTTCTCATTGGCTTTAAGAATAGAATCGATCAATGAAGACGTTGTGGTTCCAAAGGGTACTTCGGTAATCACCAACGTATTTTTGTTAAGCTGCGAGATTTTGGCTCGACACCGCACACGTCCACCTCTTAACCCGTCGTTATAATTAGTAAAATCGGCCACACCTCCGGTTGCAAAATCTGGAAGGATCGTAAATCGTTTTCCTTGAAGGTGCTTTATTGAAGCCTCAATAAGTTCGATGAAATTATGAGGTAATACTTTTGTTGAAAGTCCAACCGCAATTCCCTCCGCCCCTTGCGCTAGTAATAACGGGAACATGACAGGAAGGTTTACAGGTTCTTTACGACGGCCATCATAAGACGATTGCCATTCGGTGATCTTTGGGTTAAACACAACGTCTAATGCAAATTTAGAAAGCCGCGCTTCAATATATCTTGAGGCCGCTGCTCTATCGCCTGTAAGGACGTTTCCCCAGTTTCCTTGGGCATCAATTAGTAAATCTTTTTGACCAATCTGAACCATGGCATCTGCAATACTGGCATCGCCATGTGGGTGGTACTGCATGGTATGCCCAACAATATTTGCAACTTTATTATAGCGGCCATCATCCAAGTCTTTCATGGAATGTAAAATCCGACGCTGAACTGGTTTAAATCCGTCTTCAATCGCAGGGACTGCACGTTCTAAAATAACATAGGACGCATAGTCTAAAAACCAATCTTTAAACATCCCCGTAACGCGAGTAATTGTTTCTTGATTGTCCGTATTCTCATGGATTAGATCATCGTTTTCTTCTATCATACCTCTTCTTCGATAATATCTAATTCTACTTTTAGATTTTCAATAATAAATTTTTGACGGTCTGGCGTGTTTTTACCCATATAAAACTGAAGCATTGAATCAATGGTCATGTCAGCATCCAGCATCACAGGATCGAGTCGAATATCTTCCCCAATAAAATATTTAAATTCGTTTGGTGAGATTTCTCCTAATCCCTTAAATCGTGTGATTTCTGGTTTAGGTTTTAATTTTTGTACTGCATCTCTTCGTTCTTGTTCCGAATAGCAATAAATCGTTTCTTTTTTATTACGCACTCTGAATAATGGGGTTTGTAATATATAGAGATGGCCTTCTTTAATAATTTCTGGGAAAAATTGAAGGAAAAAGGTAATCAACAGCAAACGAATGTGCATTCCATCGACATCGGCATCGGTCGCAATCACAATGTTGTTATACCTTAAATCCTCAATGGATTCTTCAATATTTAATGCGGCCTGAAGTAAATTAAACTCTTCATTTTCGTACACAATTTTCTTGGTCAACCCGTAACAATTCAACGGCTTTCCTTTCAAACTAAAAACGGCTTGTGTATTCACGTCTCTTGATTTGGTAATACTACCAGATGCAGAGTCACCCTCTGTTATAAAAAGAGTTGATTCCAGATTACGTCCATTTTTGATATCTCCAAAATGTACACGACAGTCTCTTAGTTTTTTATTGTGTAAGCTTGATTTTTTTGCGCGATCTCTTGCGATTTTTCGAATGCCCGATAATTCTTTTCGCTCGCGTTCGGCTTGCAAAATTTTTCGTTGGATGGCTTCCGCCGTATCGGGATTTTTATGCAGATAATTATCTAACTTCGTTTTTAAAAAGTCATTGATAAAGGTTCGAACTGTTGGAAGTTCGCCACCCATATCGGTAGATCCCAATTTGGTTTTTGTTTGACTTTCAAATACAGGCTCCATGACTTTGATCGCAATGGCCGATATAATTGATTTTCGAATGTCGGACGCATCGTAGTTTTTTCCATAAAACTCACGAATTGTTTTCACCAAAGCTTCTCTAAAGGCTGCTAAATGCGTCCCTCCTTGCGTGGTGTTTTGTCCATTGACAAACGAATGGTACTCCTCGCTGTATTGGGTTTTACTGTGTGTAATAGCAACTTCTATATCTTCAGCTCTCAGATGTATGATTGGATAGGTCATATCTGTAGCATTGGTGTTATCTTCTAAAAGATCTTTTAAACCATTTTCACTAAAATATTTTTCACCATTAAATAATATAGTCAGACCTGGATTTAAATACACGTAGTATTTAAGCATCCGTGCTACATATTCATTTCTGTATTTATAATTTTTAAAAATGGCTTCGTCGGGCACAAAGGAGACTTTCGTTCCTTTGCGACGGGTGGTGTCATCTAATAAATCTTGATGATTTAAAACTCCCGATGAAAATTCTGCAGAAGCTGATTTTCCATCTCTGGTTGACTCCACTCTAAAAAAGGAGGACAAGGCATTAACTGCTTTGGTTCCAACCCCATTGAGTCCAACCGATTTTTTAAAGGCGCGAGAATCGTATTTACCTCCGGTGTTCATCTTAGAAACCACATCGACCACTTTACCTAAAGGAATTCCACGTCCATAATCGCGCACAATGACTTTTGTTCCTTGAATGGAAATTTCAATTGTTTTTCCAGCCCCCATCACAAACTCATCAATCGAGTTGTCTAAAACTTCTTTTAATAGAATATAGATACCATCATCGGCCGAAGAACCATCGCCAAGTTTCCCAATATACATACCAGGACGCATACGAATATGCTCCTTCCAATCGAGGGATCTAATATTATCTTCTGTGTAATCTGAATTTTGGCTCATAAAGTGTTTCGCGACAGGACGCTAATATAGCACATCAGCATAAAAAATAAAACCTTTAAAACACAAATTAATTAACAAAAAAAAACCAATGTTGTTGAGAACATTGGCTTTCAATTTATTAGTTGATATTTTTTCTATACATTAAAAAGGAAATGCATGACATCGCCATCTTTGACGGTATAGTTTTTTCCCTCTACCCGCATTTTTCCCGCTTCTTTTACTTTTGCTTCGGATCCTAAACTTTCAAAATCTTCATAGGCAATAACTTCGGCTCGTATGAATCCTTTTTCAAAATCGGTATGGATCACCCCTGCTGCTTGGGGTGCAGTACTACCAATGTTGATGGTCCATGCGCGAACTTCTTTAACGCCCGCAGTAAAATACGTTTGAAGTGTTAATAGCTTATAAGCAGATCGAATGAGTTTGGCAGAACCCGGTTCGTCCAATCCTATATCTTGAAGAAATAGTTGACGTTCTTCAAAATCCTCTAATTCATTAATATCGGCTTCTGTTCCGACAGCAAGCACCAATACTTCTGCATTTTCATTGGCAACAGTTTCTTTTACTAAATCGACGTACGCATTTCCTGAAACAGCAGAGGCTTCATCGACATTACAGACATACATTACTGGTTTATCGGTAATAAATTGGAGTGGTTTTACGAATTCTAAATAATCATCTTCTGAAAACTCCAACGCACGAATCGAAATACCGGCTTCTAAATTATCTTTAATTTTTATTAAAACAACTTCTTCTTTTTGAGCCTCTTTATTGCCTGTTCTTGAAGCACGTTTTACTTTCTCTAGTTTTTTTTCTGTGGTCTCCAAATCTTTCAATTGGAGCTCCATATCAATGGTTTCTTTGTCTCTAATAGGATCAACCGTTTCATCTACATGTATGATGTTCGTATCGTCAAAACAACGCAATACATGAAGGATCGCATCCGTTTCACGGATATTTCCAAGAAATTGATTTCCAAGTCCTTCCCCTTTACTTGCCCCTTTTACAAGACCTGCAATATCCACAATCTCTACAGTTGCAGGGACGACACGCTCAGGAACAACGAGTTCCTCAAGTTTTGATAACCGTGGATCGGGAACGTTAACCACTCCTATATTAGGTTCAATGGTACAAAAAGGAAAATTTGCACTTTGCGCTTTTGCGTTTGATAAACAATTAAAAAGGGTCGATTTTCCAACATTTGGTAATCCAACAATACCTGCTTTCATTTCTTAAAAATTTGAATGCAAATGTAATTATTTAAATCAACATTCAATCCCTCCGTTTCAATTTCTTAAAATCTGAATTCTTTATTTATATTCTTGCTAATAGCTGTTTCTTATGCCTAATGACTATGTCCTCATTTTTAAATCTAATTTTACGACCGATAATTGAATTAAATTTTATTTATCTAACTTAAAATACAATTTACAAAACATTGTTATAAAATAAATTCAAATATACTTACCTTCTGTTGTAAGTTGTTTTAAGGTTTAAATAGTATCGGTTTTGTAAACTATACATGTATTTCTAAAAGAATTGTTAATTAAAATAAAGTATATTTGTTTAACTAATTTTTAAATAATTAACACAAATGAAAAATTATTACATTCTGTTGCTAGCGTTCGTTAGCATCAATTTTGCAACTGCTCAAAGCATTACTGGTAAGGTTTTGGGTACCGATGGCACGCCTATTACAGGGGTTAATGTCATTGAAAAAGGCACGAGTAATGGAGCAATCTCTGACTTTGATGGAAACTATCAAATTAACGCAGGCTCAAATGCTACTTTAGTATTTAGTTATGTTGGATTTGAAACGTTAGAAATTGCAGTTGGAAACCAATCTGTTGTAAATGCAACATTACAAGATGGATCTTCACTTGATGAAGTAATCCTAGTAGGTTCGCGTACAGCGCCTCGTAGTAATGCGAATTCACCACTTCCAGTGGATGTTCTACAAGCGAAAGAGCTTACTAGAACAGGTCAAGCGACCTTTGACAAAGCATTACAGTTTAGAATTCCATCATTTAACACGGTGCAAACACCAGTGAACGATGCGACTTCTTTATTAGATCCGTATGAAATCAGAAACATGGGACCTAGTAGAACGTTGATCCTTATTAATGGAAAACGTAAAAACGTGAGTGCATTACTGTACACACAAGATTCTCCAGGACGTGGTGAAACAGGAACAGATATCTCTGCAATTCCAATTGATGCAATTAAAAGCATACAGGTATTAAGAGATGGCGCATCTGCACAATATGGTTCTGATGCCATCGCAGGTGTAATCAATATTATCTTAAAAGATAATGCTAGTGAAGGTTCTGCAACTTTAAGAGCAGGAACGACTTCTGAAGGCGATGGCGACATGATCGGCGTAAGTATCAATAATGGATCTTCTATTGGTGACGATAAAGGGTATATTAATTATACGATTGACTTTTCTAAAGTTGGATTAGCAAACAGACCCGGTACTGTAAGTGCATTGGGAGAAGCTGATGGTGGAACTGGATTTGGAGCTAATATAGCAGATGTAAACGAATTCTTATCAAGAAAACCAGATGCAGGAAATATTAATGGATCTCCAGAAACCGTTGCTTCTAAATTCTTAATTAACGGTGGTTATGATTTATCTGATGAAGCAGAATTATATTTTAATGCTGCTTACGTATTTAAAAAAGTAAATAGTTTTGCAAATTACAGAACACCGTATTGGAAAGTTGCTACAGGCGATTTAGCTTATTTAACAGATTTATTTCCTTCTGATGAAGCAGGTGGATTTGACGGGTATGTTCCAACTTTCGAAGGGGTATTAAATGATTATAATGCAACTGTAGGAATTAGAAAAACGGTTAACGAATGGAATGTGGACGGAAGTATTACTTTTGGTGGTAACAAACAAACCTATAAAGTAAACAATTCTCATAACGCTAGTGAAGATTACCAAGCATTAAGCCCAACAAGTTTTGATCCGGGTGGAACTGCTTTTAGTCATGTCGTTGGAAATTTAGATGTCTCTAAACTTCTTTCTGATAAAGTTAGTATAGGTATGGGTGCAGAGTTTAGAAATGAAAACTTTGAAGTCATCGCAGGAAAAGTATCTTCTTATGAAGGTGGTGGATCGGATTCCTTTTCAGGAAATGATATTAAAAACTCGGGGATATTTAATAGATATAATTTAGGTGCATATTTCAGTTTAGATTATGTTGTATCTGAAGATTTTTTATTAAGCGGTACCATACGAAGTGAGAATTACTCTGATTTTGGAGACACGTTTGTTTACAAGCTTAGCTCTCGTTACAAATTATCAGACAAAATCACAATGAGAGGTTCTGTTTCTTCTGGATTTAGAGCGCCTAGCTTACACCAAATATATACTGAGAAATCTCAATATTCTTTTGCTGATGGTGGAGGAATTGATGTGGTTGGTTTAGTTAATAACGTATCTCCGAAAGCGAGAGAGTTAGGAATTCCTAAATTAACGCCAGAAAAATCAACAAACTTTACAGTTGGTTTGGGTGGTAAATTATCCAAAAACGTAAGCTTCACTGTTGATTACTATAAAATTGATGTTAAAGACCGTGTTATCTACACAAACCAAATTGGGAAAAATCAGTTTTTCATCAATGGTTTTGATACCACTACTTCTGGGATTGATTTTGTTTCAGGGATTTCAAATATTGAATTGGGAGCTGGTAAATTAGCATTAAACCTTTCTGGAAATTATACGATTGAAAACAAAAACACAGAAGATGTTCCTACAATTATTGTTGAAGGTGCAGAATATGATGTTCTTGACAGATCTAATTTAGCATTAATGTTTACTTCTAGACCAAAAACAAAATGGATCTTAGGCGCTAATTACGATTTAGATAAGTTTGGTGTTTCTTTAAACAACACGTATTTCGGTAAAACAACGTTCAAGCAAAAGTTTATGAGTGAGAACTTAAGAACTGAGTTTATACCTAAAGTAATTACAGATTTAGCAATCAATTTTAATGCGACTGATAAATTAACCATTGCTTTTAATGTAAATAACCTGTTTAACATATTACCTGAATGGGAATTTAAAGCAGAAAACATTGCTGGACAAGCAATTATTAATGACACAAGACTTACGTCTTCAGGGTTAACACAACTCCAGAACGAATCTAATGCCATTACGTTTAACCAACGTTATTCTCAAATGACATATGATGGTTCACACTTTAGCCAATTAGGAACCATGTTTAATTTATCTTTAAACTACAAGTTCTAGTCGATAGCTAAATAAATACAAATAAAAAGCCACGCAAATTGCGTGGCTTTTTTTATATAAAAATTATAAAATTATTCTGGATGCATAAAGCGTTGTTTTCCTAACAACACTTCTTCAGTTTCTACATGTGAGTCATCAGGCACACAGCAGTCCACAGGACACACCGCAGCACATTGAGGCTCTTCATGAAACCCAACACATTCTGTACACTTATCAGGTACAATATAATAGAGCTCGTCGCTAATGGGTGTTTGAGCGGCATCGGCATTCACTTCTTTTCCGTTTGTTAGCACTAAATCGCCTTCTAAGCTGGTCCCATCTTTATAGCGCCAATCATCCGCACCTTCATAGATGGCAGTGTTTGGGCATTCGGGTTCACAAGCCCCACAATTGATACATTCGTCAGTTATAATAATCGCCATAGCTGTATTGAGTATATATTACTTAAATTTGCATGCAAAAATAACTCCAAAAAAGCGGTTACACAAATAATGGATCACAAAACAAGTACAATTACGGCATTAAATGAATTAGGGCGTTTTTTAAGTCAATTCTCAACAGAATCAACCAAAAAAAACGATTCTGTACGTTTCAACGATTTGTTTTTTGATGGATTTTTGCATCAAATAAAAGTATCAAAAGAACATAACGGATGGTTTTCAACCTCAAATATGATGTTTGCCATTGAAAGTTGGGCAAAATTATTGCAAACAGAACCGTTAACTAATTGGGTGTCTAACTATACTTTTGAATCTGCTTCCCCAAAAAAAGTAGCCATCATTATGGCAGGAAATATTCCCCTTGTCGGATTTCATGATTTTTTATGTGCGTTGATTTGCAACCATAAAATTATCATCAAACAATCCTCCAATGACAAACATCTTTTACCGTTTTTAGTCCTTTATTTAACCAAAGTCGCTCCAGAACTTAAAGATAAGGTGTCTTTCTTAGAACAAAAACTAGAAGGATTTGATGCCGTAATTGCTACTGGTAGCAACAATACAGCGCGTTATTTTGAATACTATTTTAAGGACAAACCATCGATCATTCGGAAAAACAGAAATTCGTTAGCGATCTTAACTGGCGAAGAATCTAAAGAAGATTTAATGCAACTGTCCAATGATATTTTTCAATATTATGGTTTGGGCTGCCGAAGTGTCTCTAAACTGTTGGTTCCAAAAGACTATAACTTTGACGCCTTTTTTGAAGCGATGTATCACTGGCACCCGATTATCAATGGCGCAAAATATGCCAATAATTACGATTACAACAAAGCCGTTTATTTGATGAGTGAATTTAAAATGCTTGAAAATGGGTTTTTAATGATCAAGGAAGATCCTAGCTACGCCTCTCCTATCGCCACCCTTTTTTATGAACATTATGAAACCTTAGAATCGTTGTCCACTAAATTAAATGACGATGCCGATAAAATCCAGTGCATTGTTTCAAATAACTTATCAGCGCACCACCTTCCATTTGGAAGCACACAAACCCCGCAATTAGAAGATTATGCGGATGGCGTTGATACTGTTGAATTTTTGTTAAAAATATAACATAATATTAGCATTTTGATATTTAATTATCTTTAATAAATTCAGACCTTTACAGCTTCAAAAATTAACATTAATTTGCAACCATCACAGACATTATAATTCAAATGAAAAAACACAATTTTAGCGCAGGACCTTGTGTCCTCCCTCAAGAAGTTTTAGAAAAATCAGCCCAAGCAGTCCTAAGTTTTGATGATGGACTTTCATTAATTGAAATATCCCACCGTAGCAAAGCTTTTATTGATGTGATGGAAAATGCGAGCGCTCTGGCTCTCGAACTTTTAGGATTGGAAGGAAAAGGCTACAAAGCACTCTTTCTTCAAGGGGGTGCAAGCATGCAGTTTTTAGCAACCGCATTAAACTTATTAGAAAATCGTGCTGCCTATTTAAATACAGGAACTTGGAGCGATAAAGCAATTAAAGAGGCGAAGCTCTATGGAGACGTTCTTGAGGTCGCTTCTTCTAAGGAGGCGAATTTCAATTATATTCCCAAAGGTTATAAAGTGCCTTCGGATCTTGATTATTTCCATTGTACTTCAAACAATACCATTTTTGGAACGCAAATAAAAGAGTTTCCCAAATTAGAAGTTCCATTAGTTTGTGATATGAGTAGTGATATTTTTTCTCGAACCCTCGATTTTTCAAAATTTGATTTAATTTATGCGGGGGCTCAAAAAAACATGGGACCTGCAGGCACAACACTTGTGGTTGTTAAAGAAGCTATCCTTGGAAAAGTATCCCGAAAAATTCCATCCATGATGGATTATAAGGTACAGATTGATAAGGAGAGCATGTTCAATACACCGCCTGTATTCGCCGTTTACACGTCGATGCTTACACTTGAGTGGTTAAAAAGTCTTGGTGGAATTGAAGCCATTGAAAAAGAAAACTTTAAAAAGGCGCGTTTAATGTATTCTGAAATTGATTTAAACCCTTTATTTAAAGGTTTTGCTGCCACAGCAGATCGATCTACAATGAATGCCACATTTTCTTTGACAGATGATAAATTAAAAGACACTTTTGATGCCATGTGGAAAGAAGCTGGTATTAACGGCTTAAATGGCCATAGAAGTGTCGGAGGCTATAGAGCTTCCATGTACAACGCATTGCCATTAGAAAGCGTCGCAACCTTAGTAGACGTTATGAGTGAATTAGAACGAAAAGCATAAAAAAATGAAAATATTAGCAAATGACGGTATTTCACAAAGTGGAATAGACGATTTAACCGCTGCAGGATTTGAAGTCTTAACGACCACTGTAGCACAAGAACAATTAGAAAATTTCATCAACGCCGAAAACATCGTTGCACTTCTAGTTAGAAGCGCAACCACTGTAAGACAGGATCTTATTGATGCTTGTCCAGGTCTAAAAATCATTGGAAGAGGTGGTGTTGGAATGGATAATATTGATGTTGAGTACGCTCGTGAAAAAGGATTAAGTGTTATTAATACGCCAGCTGCTTCATCTGAGTCAGTTGCCGAATTGGTATTCGCTCATTTATTTTCTGGAGTTCGTTTCTTATACGACTCAAACAAAACCATGCCTTTAGAAGGAGAATCAAAATTTAAAAACCTAAAAAAAGCCTACGCAAAAGGAACTGAGTTACGGGGCAAAACTTTGGGAGTGATTGGCTTTGGTAGAATTGGTCAAGCCACCGCAAAAATGGCCTTAGGCTTAGGAATGAAAGTCATTGCTTTTGATCCATTTTTAGAAAAAACAACCCTATCACTATCTTTTTATGATGGTCAAACTGTTGATTTTGAAATCAAAACAGTTTCTAAAGAAGCCGTTTTAAAAGAGTCAGATTTTATCACTTTACATGTGCCTGCTCAAAAAGATTTTGTAATTGGTAAACCAGAATTTGATCTTATGAAAGACGGAGCTGCTCTCGTCAATGCGGCCCGTGGAGGTGTCGTCAATGAAGTGGCACTTGTAGAAGCTCTAGATTCCAATAAATTATCATTTGCCGGATTAGATACCTTTGAAAACGAACCATCTCCAGCAGTTCAAATATTAATGAATCCAAAAATATCTTTAACACCACATATTGGTGCCGCTACCAACCAAGCGCAAGATCGAATTGGATCTGAATTAGCGTCTCAAATTATTTCAATACTGAAATAATTATCACCAAATATTACTGATTATTAAAACCTTAACATATTTGTTAAGGTTTTTTTTGTAGATTGACGCTTTAACCCCTTAAAAAATCTATTTACATGTCAGGAATTCTAGACCTACTAAACAGTGATATCGGAAAATCACTAATTAATGGCGTGTCCGGTCACACAGGACAATCAAAATCAAAAACTTCTAATTTACTTACCATGGCAATGCCCGTATTGATGCAAGCCATGAAACGAAATGCCAACTCGAGTGAAGGCGCTTCAGGAATTATGGGGGCGCTTCAAAAACACGATGGAAGTATCTTAGACAACCTTGGCGGCTTATTTTCTGGTGGAAACATTAATGCTGTTTCGGATGATGGCGGTAAAATCTTAGGGCATTTACTAGGAAATAAACAAAGTAACGTACAAAATGCTTTAAGTCAAAAATCTGGAATAGATGCCGGTTCAGTTGGACAGATTTTAAAAGTCGCAGCTCCTATTTTAATGGGAGTCCTAGGCAAACAACAACGTCAAAACAACGTCAACTCTTCTAGTGGAATACAAGGCCTTCTTGGAGGTTTGATTGGAAATAACGCCCCAGATCAAAATCAAAGTTTCTTAGAATCTATGCTCGATGCCGATGGGGATGGTTCTGTAATTGATGATGTAGCTGGAATGGTTCTTGGAGGCAAAAAGGGTAAAAGCGGCCTCGGTGGTTTACTAGGTGGACTGTTTGGTAAAAAGTAATTTTTTACCTTAAGATGTAGTATATTTGCTTCAAAATTTGAAGCATGAAGACATTTAAAGCAAGGTGGGAAATCAAACAAAATTGGCAACTATTGTTTCCAATTCTTGGGCTGTTTTCTCTCGGATATAGTTCATTTAAATTGGCTAAAACACTGCCTTTTGATGCGCTTTATATTACGATCCCTGCTTTTGTGGTTGTCTTTTATATCTTATTAAAAGTAGTGCTTTTTGCTATCAATAAAGTAGAATCTCGATGGGTTGTCAATCAACGTTGGGAACTCATCAGGATTTTTATTGTCTTTGCAATTACAGGATCCTCTTCTGTTGTTGTAGGGCGTCCCTTTATTCAATTGATTGGAATCACAAAAGAAAATTTACATCCCCTATTTTATTGGATTTTATTTGTAACGGTTAGCTTAATTTTTTATCAAATTTTATTGGTTTTATTAGGCTGGGTTTTTGGACAATTTCAGTTTTTCTGGAATTTTGAAAAGAAAATGATTCGCCGTTTTGGATTGGGAAAACTTTTAAATGAGTCCTAAACCCTTTTAAAATTTAATTGGACACTTCGCTTGAAACTTTAGGCGATTTATCAAAATAATAGGTGTAAACCCACATAATCGTAAATGTTGGAACCACATCTAATATCGGGAGGGCTTCTTCTATAAAAACGAGTATTCCCGCTATTTTTCCTTTTTTACCTTCATAAAGTTGGGTCATTAAATATCCCGACAATGGCGCCCATAAAATATCGAAAAACGGAAAAAGAAGAGAAACATAGCCTAACGCATCAAAGCATAGACTGAAAAATAATTTTGATGTTTTGGATTTGTTTTTTAGGTTCATTACAATCAGATTTGGGAGTGGATTTTATTTTAAAATTTCATTAAAATGAGTCGTTAGTTTTTTAATTTTTGGGTCAATTAAATACGTACAATACGGCTGTTCCCTGTTTAGATCGTAATAACTATCGTGATCGTCCTCGGCATCATAAAACACCTCCAAAGGCGAGAGTTCGGTGACAATTGGGTTTTCAAAAACCTTGGCAGCGTCGAGAGACTTCATGTACTGATTCGCCGTTTCATACTGCTCTGAATCTGTATAAAAAATAGCCGACCGGTATTGGGTCCCCACATCATTTGCTTGACGGTTGAGTGTTGTTGGATCATGGGTTGCAAAAAAAACTTCCAATAACTCCACATACGAAATCAATGTTTCATCATAATCGAGTCGAATGCCTTCTGTATGGCCCGTACGACCTTGGCAAACTTCACGGTAAGCCGGATTTTTTATAAATCCGCCTGTATATCCAGATTTGACATCCTGAACTCCTATTAGGCGATTAAAAACCGCTTCGGTACACCAAAAACACCCTCCAGCAAATATAGCTCGTTTCATATCAAATTAATTTTGACTTCAAAGTTAGTAAACAAATAATTAAAATTAGCTCGAATTATTGCACATAAAAACTATAAAACTTAATTTCACACTATGATAATTGCGAAGCACATACATAAATATTACGATCAACTTCATGTTCTTAAAGGGATTGATTTAGACATAAAAAAAGAGGAAATCGTATCGATTGTTGGCGCTTCAGGAGCTGGAAAAACGACCTTGCTACAGATCTTAGGAACCTTAGATTCTTATTCGAAACATTCAGACAGTCAATTGCAGATCAATGGCGTAGATATTACAACGCTTTCCGATACCTCTTTAGCAAAATTTAGAAATGAACAATTGGGCTTTATTTTTCAATTTCACCAGTTGTTACCTGAATTTACGGCTGTTGAAAATGTATGTATTCCTGCGTTTATAAAAGGAATTTCTCAAAAAGAAGCCATCCAAAAAGCAACTGAATTATTGCGTTTTTTAGGTTTAGAAGACCGTATCAATCATAAACCCAACGAACTCTCTGGCGGTGAACAACAACGCGTTGCCGTGGCCCGTGCATTAATTAATAACCCAGCGGTTGTTTTTGCAGATGAACCTTCGGGGAATTTAGACAGTGAATCGGCTGAACAACTCCATCAATTGTTTTTTAAGTTACGAGATCGTTTTGGACAAACCTTTGTCATCGTGACTCATAATCGTGAATTAGCAGAGATGGCCGATCGTAAAATCACCATGGTTGATGGTCTAGTAAAAACGGTCTAAGGTGCAACAACTAAACAATTCTGAACTTAAGGAATTTCTGGATGCTAAAGTCATTCAGTATAACAATCCTGATTTTATAAACTCCGATCCCCTTCAAATCCCACACCGCTATTCATTAAAAGAAGATATTGAAATTTCTGGCTTCCTAACGGCGACCATCGCTTGGGGCAACCGAAAAAGTATTATCAATAATGCCAAACAATTGATGGCTCTAATGGACGATGCCCCGTATGAATTTGTCATGCAGCATCAACCAAAAGACTTAGAAACCCTGACGCCATTTGTACATCGCACCTTTAATGGCTCCGATTGTATTCAGTTTATGAAAAGTCTCAAACATATCTATACACATCATAATGGTTTAGAAGGCATTTTTAATACATATGCGGAAGTCGATAGTTTACAACTGGCAATTCATCATTTAAAACACCATTTTTTTGAAATAGATCATCTCCAACGTACCCAAAAACACATTAGTGATCCCTTAAAAAAATCGGCTGCAAAACGAATTAATATGTTTTTGAGATGGATGGTACGTTCCAATGATACCAAAGTTGATTTTGGATTATGGACCCAGTTATCGCCTTCACAACTCTCCTGCCCTCTCGATGTTCATTCTGGAAATGTAGCACGTAAACTAGGGCTTCTAAAACGCACACAAAATGATGGAAAGGCCTTAGCACAACTAGACGAAGCTCTTCGTCAATTAGATCCTAAAGATCCTGTGAAATATGATTTTGCGTTATTTGGTTTGGGTGTTTTTGAGAAATTCTAGAAGGTAAACACTTTACCATCATCGGCCAACATCACGTCCTTAAATACGGTCTCAGCTTCTGTTTTAAAACCTTCAAGCCCACCATAACGGGTCGAATAATGACCTAAAATTAAGGTTTTAACATTTGCCTTCAACGCGATTGTAGCCGCTTGTTTGGCGGTCGAATGCTTGGTTCTTTCACACAAATGCTCATGCGCCTCCAAAAAGGTGGATTCATGATACAACACATCCACATCTTTTATCATTGGGACAATCGCTTCCTTATAAGCGGTATCGCTACAAAAAGCATAACTTTTAGGGTGATGTCCCTCAAAAGTGACGTCAGCATTAGAAATTAATTCGCCCTGTTCATTCAACACATCATCGCCTTGTTTGAGTTTTCTATAATACGCCTTGTCAATCTGAAGTTCTTCCGCTCTATCGATGTCTAACTTCCGCTCAAATGGTTTTTCTTTAAATAAAAATCCATTGGTATAGATACGGTGATCGAGAGGAACGGTGTGAACAGAGACTTTCTCATCTTCATAAATAAGTTCCGAAGATTTGGAAGACAGTACATGAAAAATCAATTTATAATTTGTCCATGAATCGGCGAGTTTCATTTGAAGTGTTATTAGCTCCTTTAACCCTTTTGGACCATATATATGTAAATCTGTTTCACGGGTGAGCAATCGAAAGGTGGAGATTAATCCGACCAATCCAAAATAATGATCGCCATGTAAATGGGAAATGAAAACATGTTTGATTTGATTGAACTTGATTTTATGGCGTCTTAATTCGACTTGTGTTCCTTCGCCACAATCAATTAAAAATAGATGCCCTCGCATCTCCAAAACCTGAGAGGTAGTATGTGCTATAATTCGGGGGGTTGCACTGTAACAACCAAGAATAGAAAGTTTCAAAAGCGTTGGTTTTAAATTCCTAAATCGCGAGATAAAAGGTCCATTTCTATAAAATCATAGGCCTCTTGAAGGGTTGGAACAATGATAAAATCATCTTCGAAATCATTTTGATTTAAGTGTGGACTAACAATCACAAAAGAATGATTTAAAAGACGATGTTTTTTTGAAATAGCGATTAATAAGTCTAACGGTCCTGTAGAAGTATCGTTCAAATTTAAAACAATATCATCCACTTTAAAACGTTCGTAAAGCAGCGAGAATTTCGTTGAAAATTCTGTCAAACTTGTCTTCTTTTGGGTAATAACGGCGATCGAATTGTGGTGTTCAATAATCATAATTTTACTTGATTTTTAGAGCTAAGAGATAAATCACAGCCATTCGAATGGCGACCCCATTTTCTACCTGATTAAGAATTATTGATTGGTTAGAATCAGCGACTTCGCTGGTGATTTCTACACCTCTATTAATGGGTCCTGGGTGCATGATAGAAATTTCTTTATCCAACGATTCTAACAGATTTTTAGTCACGCCGTACTGTTGTGTATATTCTCTTGTGGATGGAAAGTAACTAATTTCCATACGTTCATTTTGGACGCGCAACATATTAGCCACATCACACCATTTTAATGCTTTTTGTAAGTTTGTTTCTACTTTAACTCCTAGTTTGTCAATGTACTTTGGAATGAGTGTTTTTGGCCCGCAAACCATCACTTCAGCCCCTTGTAATTGTAGAGCAAATATATTTGACAAGGCAACTCTACTGTGTAATATATCGCCAACAATGACTACTTTTTTTCCTTTTACTTCCCCATATTTTTCACGAATCGAATAGGTATCTAAAAGAGCTTGTGTTGGATGTTCGTGGGTTCCGTCGCCTGCATTGATTATTTGTGCATCAACATGTTTCGATAAAAATGCAGCTGCCCCTGGATTTGGATGCCGCATGACAACCATATCAACTTTCATCGACAGAATATTATTAACGGTATCAATAAGCGTTTCCCCCTTGTGAACCGATGATTGCCCTGAAGAGAAGTTAATTACATCGGCAGACAGTCGTTTTTGAGCTAACTCAAAAGATAATTTGGTGCGCGTTGAATTTTCAAAAAAAAGATTGGCGATTGTTATATCTCTAAGCGAGGGTACTTTTTTTATGGGACGATTGATCACTTCTTTAAAATGATCGGCAGTTTCAAAAATAAGGTTAACATCGTCATTGTTGAGATATTTTATTCCTAATAAATGATCTACACTCAGTTCGCTCATGGTCTAATTATTTATTAAATAAACGGTGTCTTCACCGCTGGTTTCTTTCCAGTTTACCAACACTTTTTCGTCATTAATAGCATCGACTTGTCGGCCTCTATAATCGGGCTGAATGGGTAAATGTCGACTAAAACGACGGTCTATAAGGGTTAAAAGTTCAATCTCACTCGGACGACCAAAGGATTGAATGGCTGTCAAAGCAGCACGAATGCTTCTACCTGTGTACAAAACATCATCAATAAATACAACGCGCTTATTTTCAATTAAAAAATCTATTTCGGTTGAATTTGCCTCGAGTACTTTAGCCGATCGTCTAAAATCATCTCTATAAAAAGTAATGTCTAAAAGTCCTAATTTGACATCAGAAATGTGATACTCTTCTGCTAATAGTTGTTTGATTCGCTTCGCTAAAAAAATACCTCTTGGTTGAAGTCCTATTAAAACGGTTTCAGAAAAATCGGTATGTTTTTCAATGAGTTGACAAGCCAATCGATGTAGAATGATGTTTACTTCTTTGTTGTTAAGTAAAACTTTTTGACTCATAGTGGTTCAACGTATTCGAAGTACAAAGGTAATGAAAAAATTAAAATAACATCACGGCTTCTTCATTTAATGACATCTAGCCCATTCAGTGCAGTCCGCTATTTTAAAAACGAAATACTGAAAGGATAATTCGGCATAAGACCATGACTTGCTTTGATGGCATTTTTAATAGGATAAACAATCGATGCAATTAAAATCAAAATCAGCCCTATGATACCGACTCCAATAAACACTAAAGGGACACAAATTAAACTGTAAATTAATAAACTAAATTGAAAGTTAAGAATGTTTTTTCCATGGGCATCTAAGTCTTTGATGGCTTCCTTTTTGGTCATCCAAATATAAAGCGGGATAAGGATACTTCCAAAACTTAAAGCTAAAGTAACAAGTTGAGAAAGATGCATCAGCACAATGGTTTGATTGTCTTGTTTCATGATAAATAGGTTTAATTATTAGACGTCTAAATACCTGATTTGTTACAAATTAAGAATTGAATTCCTTAAAAATAATCACCGCAGCCATGACGATCATAAAGCGTGCAAAATTGGTTTTTAAGGTCGATTCTTGAACGAAATTTGAAAAATAGGTTCCAACAAAAATACCTAAAACTGAGAGTGCTGTAAAAAGACTCAAAAATCGCCATTCAATTTGTAATAAGGATAAATCGGCAGTAAATCCAATAAGGGAATTAAATGTAATAATGATTAATGAGGTTGCAACCGCTTGTTTGATTGATAATTTGGCAAACAACACCAAGGCCGGTACTATAATAAATCCGCCACCAGCCCCTACTAAACCTGTGAGAAGCCCAACCCCCAATCCAATAATTAGTAAAAACAGATCCTTTCTTTTAGAATCTGATTTAGAGGAGGCTGCAGTCCTAGGTTTTTTTATCATAAAAACAGAGGACAAAATAATAATAAGGCTAAAAAATAACATCAATGCCATTTCTTTGGTAATGGTAAAACCTCCCATTGACATTATAACATCAGGGAGGTTTGGAATTATAAACCGTCGGGTAAGAAATACCGACACTAATGCCGGCAGTGTAAATATGAAGGCTGTTTTATATTCAATTAATTTTTTTCTAATATTAATAAGGGTCCCAATGGCCGCCGAAAACCCAACCACAAACATGGAATAACTCGTAGCTAAAATGGGGTTCAATTGAAATAAATATACAAATATAGGCACGGCTAAAATAGAACCACCGCCCCCAAAAAGACCAATAATTATTCCGGTGACAAAGGCCCCAAAAAACCCAATCAATTCTAAATAATTCATGTTGACGAATTTAAGGCATTATAAAGTACTTCGATGGGATGAAGTGCTGTTTTTTGAACACCATCTTTAATTTGATGCCTGCAACTTGTTCCTGATGCCGACACGATCGCTGTTGTTTCTATGGTTCGCAGTGCAGGATATAAACGGTCCTCTCCTATCTGTTGACTTAGCTCATAATGTTCGTTTTCATATCCAAATGAACCTGCCATACCACAACAACCAGAATCGATTGAATGCACTTTGAAATTCTTGGGAATACTTAAAATAGTCACTGCATGCACATTAGAGGACATTGCTTTCTGATGGCAGTGCCCATGGTAATAAACGGTTTTGGGTGTTGTTGTGAAATTTGAAACATCAATCTTATTAAGGGTCATTTCATTGGATAGAAATTCTTCAATAGTAAGTACATTTTTGGCTAGAGTTTCAGAAGAAGCCTTTAAGTCTGACTCCACTAAATTCGGATACTCATCTCGAAACCCTAAAATGGCAGAGGGCTCAATACCTACCAATGGCGTTTCTTTTGTAATCAATGAACTAAAAATGTGTATATTTTCGGTCGCAATGGCTTTTGCTTCCTTTAAAAATCCTTTTGAAATATAGGCTCGAGCACTCTCTAGATGATTTGGCATGAACACTTTGTAACCCAATGCATTTAATAGTTTGACCGATTTTTTACCAATTTCAAGATCGTAATGATTGGTATATTCATCACAAAACAAATACACTTTTTTTAAATAGTTCCCCTGCTGAAAGCCCTCAAACCACTGTCTAAAAGTGGTGGTGTGTAATTGAGGAAGCGATCGTTTTGGGTGGATTCCAATGAAGGTTTTGAACCAAGAATTGTTTCCGAAAAAATTATAGACCCCTGCAAATCGATGCGCTACAGCATTGATTTTGGCATTATGAGCAATGAGTTTTGTTCGGAGAGACACTGGATTTGATTTGTTATATTGATACAAGAATTCAGCTTTCAAGGTGGCCATATCAACATTGGAGGGGCATTCTGATTGACACGCTTTGCATGACACACAGAGGTCCATTGCTTCTTTAATCTCGGGATGATCAAATGGATTGTCTTTGGTGTTTTGAGTTAAAAACTCTCTTAATACATTGGCACGACCCCGTGTCGAATCCTTTTCATCTAAAGTCGCCCGATAACTTGGACACATGGTACCGCCTGCAAAACTTAATTTTCGACAATCGCCGGAACCATTACATTTTTCGACGGTGGATAAGATACCCCCCGTGGATTCAAAATTATAAAGTGTCTCTATTTTAGAAGTTTTTTGATCTGCTTCGTATCGTAATGAACTGTCCATAGGAACCGCATCAACTATTTTCCCTGGATTGAAGCGCGAAAACGGATCCCAAGTCGATTTAATTCGTTTGAGGAGTTGGTAGTTTTCTTCGCCTAAAACCAACGGAATAAATTCCGACCGGACACGCCCATCACCATGTTCGCCACTGAGGGCACCCCGATACGATTTGACTAATTTTGCAGAGGCTTCACTGATGGTACGAAACAATGCGACATCGGTCGATGTTTTTAAATTTAAGATCGGCCGAAGGTGTAATTCCCCCGCCCCAGCATGGGCATAATACACTGCTTTTTGATCGTAGGATTTCATAAGCGCAGTAAATGCTTCAATATAGAGAGGCAAATCTTCAATGGCCACCGCTGTATCTTCAATACAAGCAACCGCTTTGGCATCGCCCGGAATATTTGCCAAAAGACCCAACCCCGCTTTTCTTAAATCCCAAACGTTATCACATGCATCGCCTTCCACCAAAGGATACGCATAGCCTAAATTTAAATCTTTGAGCCGTTGCTCTAGCAGTGCTGCTTGTTCTTTTGCAGCTTCTAACGTATCGCCCCTAAACTCTACCATTAAAATAGCTTCGGGATCGCCTTCTACAAAAAATCGATTTTTTTGCTGGGTACTATTATCTTTTGTACAATCCAAAATAGTTTTATCCATCAATTCACATGCAGACGGTGCCTGTTTCATAGCAACCAAAGTCGCTTGAAGACTCTCGTTAATGGAATTAAAATGAGCATTTAAAACCACTTGAAATGGTTTTGGCAACGGTACAATTTGAAGTTTTAATTCTGTAATAAACGCTAAAGTTCCTTCGGAACCACATACTAATTTCGAGAAATTAAAGGCTTCTCCAGACGCGTTGAAGGGACTGCTATGCATGAGCGCATCCACAGCATAGCCCGTATTTCTTCGGCTAATGGTCGCTTTTGGATAGCCCGCTTCTATTTGATCTCGAATCATGGGATTATCCAACTCCGAAAATAGCTGTTTATATAAAGAGGCTTCTAAAGTATCGCCTTTTGTTTTTGATTTAAATTCTTCTTTGGATAGTGCTGAAAAGGTGACTTCACTCCCATCACTCAAAAGTGCTTTGATCGCAAGGGTATGATCGCGAGTCGAACCATATTCAATAGAAGTAGACCCACAAGAATTATTTCCAACCATGCCTCCCATCGTGCAACGATTGGCAGTCGAAGTGTTGGGACCAAAAAAGAAACCATAGGGTTTTAAAAATGTATTTAAATGATCACGAACCACGCCTGGCTGCACACGCACCCATTGTTCTTGCGTATTAATTTCCAAAATATCATTTAGATACTTAGATACATCAACCACAATGCCATCGCCCACACATTGGCCTGCTAAAGAAGTGCCTGCCGCACGCGGAATAATTGAGAGCGCATTTGAATTCGCAAATTCAATCAACCGTTTAATATCCGTCGTTGTTTTTGGAATGGCCACCGCATAGGGCAATTCTCGATACACAGAGGCATCTGTAGCATACAAGGTTTTTACAAGATCACTGTCGTAAAGTTCGCCTGAAAGCTGTTGTTTTAAAGTTGTTAGATGTGTTTGCAATACATTTAATTATATAAAGTTTAAAGGTATAAAAAATTGAGCTTGTTATTTTGATTCATGGATTTTAAATTGATTCGAAAAAATTTGGAACATTTTTTGAAAGGATAAGAACAATCAAATTAATATATTTACAATCTAAGATATGCCAATACGCTTTATGAATCGATATTTGATACTTTTACTGCTCGTTGTCGGAATGCAAAATACTGCGTTTTCCCAGTTAGAGACGACTCAAGAAACGTTTCGAATCAAAGCCTTAGCCTTAGAGAAAAATGAAGCCTCTGAGCAATATCCATTAACGGTATCCCCAATTATGGGATTAACAGATAAAGGGGTGACCATTACCATGGGAATCAAGCCGATTGATGGGTTTGCAAAAAAGAAATATGGAATTACCGAAACCCGAGATGTGGTCGATCCTACTTGGGAAATTAAACAACAGTTTAATGAAAACCGAAAAAATGTATCTAAGTTTGATCGGGATTATTATTTAGGAGATATTAAAACGACTTCCAAATACATTCGCATCTTGTGTCGAGATCATGAGTATGAAGACGGCGATCGTATAAAATTAATACTTAACAAAGCCATTGTTCACCCTAATATTACCCTAAGAAATTCAGCTTACATTATTGAAGTTGAATTAAAAGTAGGCCTCAATACAATTGAATTTTATGCGCTTAATGAAGGGAGCTCGAGTCCAAATACGGCTCAACTAAAGGTTTATAATGAAAATGACTCCATTATTGGTTCTGGGGAATGGTTATTAACAACAGGTTATAAGGCCAGTTTGATCGTACTTAGAGAGTAAGATCGTTTTAGTATCGCTTTGATTCGTGTTAAAATTCCGCAAACAAAAAACCAACGCCATAAAAAAACCCTCCATTTAGGAAGGTTTTAAACGTAAAAATTTAAAAGTTCTATTCGACAGAAACATCTTCAACTACTGGATCTGGTTGAATCGCCATTACCATACCAGTGGCATCAAAATAATCGCCAGAAGCTATGATTTTACCCTCTTTTACATTAAAGTAATGATACGCATCTAACGAAAATGGTTTTCCTGTAGCACTATTATTTCCAGACCAGATTCCAT
>Ga0206130_10000860_pt1 | contig 47545 bp, 39 predicted proteins | sample Helgoland_Spring_9_FD_148637 | JGI IMG/M metagenome (GOLD analysis project Ga0206130, IMG submission 148637) | Pelagic subsurface seawater microbial communities from Kabeltonne, Helgoland, North Sea - Helgoland_Spring_Bloom_20160512_1 | ecosystem: Environmental > Aquatic > Marine > Epipelagic ...
AGACGTATTCTTTCAACAGGCCTATCGTTCGAATGACTATCGCGACCGAGTCGATAAGGTACTGCGACTGCGCAAGGAAGATACAGGCTGGAAGATCCTGATCGAACGCAGTCGATAATTTTTTTAAACGTCACCATATTCAGTAAAACCTAAGGAAAACCTAAGGAAAACCATGTCTACCGAATCAAAGTCTACCGAATCAAAGTCTACCGAATCAAAGTCTACCGAATCAAAGCCTAACGAATCAAAGCCTAACGAATCAAAGCCTAACGAATCAAAGCCTAACGAATCAAAGCCTCTGCCCTCCGCGACTATTCTCATGCTTCGGGACGGCCCCAGTGGCCTGGAGACTTTCATGGTGGTCAGACATCACCAAATCGATTTCGCTTCCGGTGCACTCGTGTTCCCGGGCGGCAAAGTTGATGCCGGTGATTACGAGGTCAGAAATTATTGCGATGGAATAGACAGTTCTGACGACACTGCCGTTGCCATGATGGCAGGTGCCATTAGGGAAGCCTTCGAGGAATGTGGTATTTTGTTAGCCCGAGAGAACGGCTCGAACGCTCTAGTATCAGGCGAGAGGCTGAGTACCCTTGAGCACTATCGTGACCCGTTAAACCGGGGCGACGTTTCCCTGAACCAGTTCCTTGAAAAAGAACAGCTCAGACTTGCCTGTGACACCCTGCAGCACTTTGCTCACTGGATTACACCGGAGATGCTACCCAAACGCTTCGATACTCACTTCTATTTAGCCGTCGCCCCATCAGACCATCTGGCCATTCACGACGGATACGAATCCGTGGATTCAGTATGGATTTCATCGGACAACGCCATCAAGGGCAACTCAGACGGCACCTATACTATTATCTTCCCGACTCGCGTTAACGTAGAGATGCTGGGGGAAAGCTCAAATGTTGCTGATGCCATGAGGGCAGCAGCAGACAAAAAAGTCGTATCTATCCTGCCCTGGTCTGAGCAGAGAGAAGACGGCAACTATATCTGTATCCCCGAAGATGCCGGATACTCGACAACAGCCGAGAAGATGCAGGCGCGACCCGCGTAATCAGCACCCGCTTTTTGAACTATCACCTTCAAAAATCACCCATAAAAAAGGCGCCAGAAGCGCCTTTTACCTATCCGCCAAAGTCATCGAGGAAGATGTTCTCTCGTTCAACCCCCAGGTCTTCGAGCATGCCGATCACCGCTGAGTTCATCATTGGCGGCCCGCACATGTAGTATTCGCAGTCTTCCGGCGCAACATGCTCTTTTAGGTATTCATCAAAAAGTACATTGTGAATAAAGCCTGTATAGCCCTCCCAACCCTCGATACCCCGATCCGATAATGCAACATGCCATTCAAAATTTGGGTTCTCTGCGGCCAACTTGTCGAACTCATCTACGTAGAAAAGCTCGCGCTGGTTACGCCCACCGTACCAGAAGGTGATCTTTCTGCCAGTGTGAATTCGCAACAATTGATCAAATATATGTGCACGCATTGGGGCCATACCAGCGCCACCACCAATGAACACCATCTCTGCCTCGGTTTCTTTGGCAAAGAACTCTCCGTACGGTCCGAAAATAGTCACCTTATCACCAGGCTTTTTGGTGAACAGGTAAGAAGACATTTTCCCGGGAGGAAACTCTGTACCCGGTGGTGGTGACGCAACACGGATATTAAATTTCATGACGCCTTTTTCATCAGGGTAATTCGCCATCGAGTAAGCTCGAATCGTTGGTTCGGGAACGGCCGACTTGTGTTCAAAGACACCAAACTTTTCCCAGTCGCCTGCGTACTCTTCCTCGACTTCAATATCCCTATAGTCGATATCATAGGGAGGAATCTCAAACTGGACATAACCGCCGGCACGGAAGTTTACTTCTTCGCCTTCAGGTAACTTTAGTATCAGTTCCTTAATAAATGTCGCGACATTTTCATTGGAAATGACTTCACACTCCCAACGCTTAACGCCGAAGAACTCGGCAGGCACTTCGATTTTAAGGTCTTGCTTAACCGCCGTCTGACATGACAACCGCCAGCCGTCCTTCGCTTCACCTCGGGTAAAATGACCCTCTTCAGTAGAAAGCATCGACCCACCGCCTTCCATCACGACGCAGCGGCACTGGGCGCAAGTGCCACCGCCACCACAGGCGGAAGAGAGAAAAATACCGGCATCCGACAGGGTATTCAGCAGCTTTCCACCGGCGCTACAGGTGATTGTCTTTTCCGGGTCACCATTAATTTCTATCGTCACTTGACCGGTACTCACCAGTAATCTGCGAGCATAAAGAATGACAAATACGAGCATCATAATGATCACCGTAAACATACCTACACCCAAAACAACTTCAATAATGTTCATATCTGGACTCTGAAAACCTGTTCAATCCCGGGTTATCACTAACCCGCAGAACCTTGCCGACAATAAAATTGCCTAGCATAAAATACCTAAAGTGAAATGCCGCCGAATGACATAAACCCAAGTGACATCAAACCGACGGTAATAAAAGTGATTCCAAGGCCTCGCAGACCTTGAGGTACATCACTGTATTTCATCTTTTCCCGTATGCCTGCCAGAACGACGATGGCAATTGCCCAGCCAAGTCCTGAGCCGAAACCGTACACTACGCTTTCGGCGAAATTGTAGTCACGATTCACCATGAAAAGAGATGCTCCCAGGATGGCGCAGTTAACCGTAATCAGGGGCAGAAATACGCCGAGCGCGTTGTAGAGAGCGGGTACATACTTATCAAGAAACATTTCCAGAATCTGAACGATCGCCGCAATCACACCGATATAAGACAGGAAACCAAGGAAACTTAGGTCAACGTCAGGTAATCCGGCCCAGGCCAATGCTCCATCGGCCAGCAAATACTGATACAGAAGGTTATTAACGGGAACAGTAATTGTCAGTACAACGACAACTGCAATACCAAGCCCCATAGAAGTCTCGATCTTCTTTGAGATAGCAATAAACGTGCACATGCCAAGAAAAAACACGAGCGCCATATTTTCAATAAAGACGGCGCGAACAAGCAGGCTTAAATAATATTCGACCATGGTTAAGCCCCCCTATACCTTGGACAATGCGGTGTGACCGCCAATTTCAAATTCGGGCTCTTCAATCTGCTCTGTCTTCCAGGCACGTAGGGCCCAGATCAGCAGACCAATAATAAAGAATGCACTAGGTGGCAAAAGCATCAAACCCATCGGTGAATACCAGCCGCCGTTGGTGACTAATGGCAGGATTTCGTATCCAAACAGGCTGCCTGATCCAAAAAATTCGCGAATAGTGGCAACCAGCATAAGAACTATACTGTAACCAAGCCCGTTGCCAATACCGTCAAGAAAGCTTAACCCTGGCGGGTTTTGCATCGCGAAAGCTTCCGCTCGCCCCATAACGATACAGTTTGTGATGATCAACCCAACAAAGACACTAAGTTGCTTGCTGATATCATAGGCGACGGCGCCCAACACCTGGTCGACTACGATCACCAATGAAGCGATGATTGTCATCTGCACGATGATCCGGATGCTACCGGGAATCTGGTTTCGAATCATAGAGATAAACAGGTTCGAAAACGCGGTCACCAAAGTCAGTGCAATACACATAACGAGCGCTACGCTCATCTTGGTAGTGACCGCCAGCGCCGAACAGATACCAAGTATCTGCAACCCAATTGGGTTATTGACGAATAGTGGGTTAAGTAATACTTCTTTAGTGCTCATGATTTGCCTCTTTAACCGCGAAAGCCAGCAAGAATGGGACCAAAACCGTCATCACCCATCCAATAGCTCACCAGATTCTCTACACCCCGACTGGTCAGTGTTGCACCTGACAGCCCATCAACCTGATAATTAAACTTTGGCGATTCAGCGCTAGCTACACCCTTAATCACCTTCAGTGCAACGCCGTCATCCTTGTAGATTGTTTTGCCGGACCACTGTGCCTTCCATGCAGGATTGTCAACTTCACCACCAAGTCCTGCTGTTTCGCCATGCTCGTAAAAAGTGATGCCCGAAACCGTGTTCATATCTCCATCCAGAGCAATGAACCCATATAACGTTGACCAGAGACCGTAGCCATGAACTGGGAGCACAATCGTTTTGACATCCCCATCTTCTTTAAGCAGGTACAAAACGCTGTACCTGGCACGTCGCGAAATAGACGCAATGTCTTCTTTGGTCCCGAGCGCCTTAGATATATCAGGATTTTTGGCAGCTTTTCGTTGGTCATAAGTTCGCGCGTCAATGCCAAGACCGGAGGCCTCAAGCTTGCTGAGGACTCTCTTTTCCTGAAGGTCTACGACACGAATTTCAAACTTCTCAAACTCAGCCGCAATATCAACAGTTTGCCCGGCCTGTTTACTGTAGAGCCCAGCCGCCTCAAGAATGTTCTTGTTTCGATCGAGATCCTTGTTCGCTTCTCTTTGTGGTTTCAGAAAGACAGCGGCGCTGGACACAACCACCGAGCAGGCAAGGCAAACCAGCAACGAGACAACGAGGATATTCTTCATTGAATCTTTATCATATTTAGGCTCCGACACGCGCAAGCCTCCTCTTTACATTGGACCGAACAACTTGCCAGTCAATTAATGGGGCAAACAGATTCGCAAACAAAATAGCCAGCATTATCCCTTCTGGATACGCGGGGTTAACCACCCGAATCAGCACACACATCACGCCAATCAGGGCTCCATACCACCACTTTCCTGTATTTGTCATTGCAGCGGACACAGGGTCAGTTGCCATGTAAACCATACCGAAGGCGAAGCCCCCGACAACCAAATGCCAGTACCAAGGCATGGCGAACATCGGATTTGTCTCGGAACCAATCGAATTAAACATCAGCGCAGTCGCAATCATGCCAAGCATGACGCCCGCCATAATTCTCCACGACGCTGTCTTGGTAACTAACAGAATGGCGCCGCCAATAAAAATTGCCAGCGTCGACGTCTCGCCCACGCTACCTTGCATCTTGCCAAGAAAAGCGTCCATCCAGGTGAACCCTGACATCGTTACGCCTTCCATACCCTGAAGTGCCGCAATGCCTAGTGGAGTAGCCCCACTGAACCCATCAACCGCTGTCCAGACTGCATCCCCAGAAATCTCGCCCGGATAGGCAAAGAAAAGGAAGGCTCTGCCTGTCAACGCGGGATTAAGAAAGTTCTTACCGGTGCCGCCGAATATTTCCTTGCCGATAACGACCCCAAAAGATATCCCTAGTGCTGCCTGCCATAGGGGCAGAGATGCCGGTACAATTAACGAAAACAATATGCTGGTGACGAAGAACCCCTCGTTAACCTCGTGCCCCCGGATAGTTGCAATGACAACTTCCCAAAGACCGCCAACAACAAACACCACCATGTAGATAGGCACAAAGAACATCGCGCCATAAACCAAACAGTCCCAGATACTTTCTGCATCGTAGCCGGCCACCAGCTCTAACAAAACGCCGCGCCAGCCATCCAGGCCGGCGACACCCATTGCATCCATAGCAAGGTTCGCCTGAAGACCAGTGTGATACATTCCAGCAAACATCGGAAAAAAAGCACACCACCAGACAGTGGTCATTACCCGCTTCATATCCACCGCGTCGCGCACATGTGACGACGTTTTGGTCACATGACCTGGTGAATAGAAAACGGTGTCTACCATCTCATAAACACTATAAAACTTCTCAAATCGACCGCCTTTCTCGAAATGCGGTTCTATGTTGTCGAGTACATCTCGCAACCACATAATTAACTCTCTGTCTCTATTCGCGTCAGCATCTGGCGCAGGTAAGGTCCGTATTCATACTTGCCAGGACACGCGTACGTGCAAAGGGCAATATCGTCTTCATCCAGCTCAAGTACACCCAGCGAAATTGACGCATCAAAATCGCTTACCACCAGTGCTCTTAACAACTGAGTAGGCAAAATATCGAGTGGCATAACCTGCTCGTAAGTCCCAAGCGGGATGATAGACCGTGTACTGCCCTCTGTTGAAGTGGACATATTGAATTTCCTGCTTCGAAAAGCCCCAAGGTAAAGCCGGGTCAACGAAAACTTGTGCAGACCGGGCATCACGAATTCCAGTAGTTCACGTTCTGTGCCTTCATGGATCACTGAAACCTGGTTATGAAAGCGGCCGAGGTAGGCGGTTGCACCGGAAGCCCTGCGGCCATCAAGCACGGAGCCGCTGATGACGCGATTGTTGCCGTCACTCAACTCACCGACACTAAGCTCATCGGTGCTTGCACCGAGTCTTGTTCGAACTAATCGTGGGTTGATGACCTCTGGGCCCGCCAGCGAAATCACCCGATCAAAAAACTGCTTGCCAGAGGTGAACAGATAACCAATGGCGATGACATCCTGATAGCCGACGTACCAGACATTTCGGTTAGTGTGTACAGGATGCAGAAAATGTATGTGTGTTCCGGCATTACCAGCGGGATGAGGTCCGGAAAACTGTTCCGTCTTAACCTGGGGATTGTCTGTAGCAGGCAAGCTGGCACCGGCATTGGAGCAGAGGTAGACCTGGCCCTCGGTGAGTCGTGCCAACGCATCGATACCAGCGACAAAGGCATCTGGATGTTCATTTATGAACAGCGCGGGGTCCGCACACAGCGGCCTTGTGTCTGACGCGGTAATAAACAGCGCGTCGGGCGAAGGCGCGTCCGGTTGCGGTATTTTGCTAAAGGGTCGGGTGCGAATCGCGGTCCACTCTCCGCTTTCGACCAGGTTCTCTACGACTTTGAACCGCTCAAGCGTGCGCAGTTGCGACGCAGGATAGGCAGCAAATGTTTCGGCTTCAGCGCCAGCATCAACTTCGACCACGAGCGACTCAAACACGCGCTTGTCGCCTCGATTCACGGCAACGACCCTGCCCGAAGCTGGGGCAGTGAATTTCACGCCCGGCGTCTTCTTGTCGGTAAAAATCAGCTGACCGGCTTTCACCTGGTCGCCCTCTCTGACTTCCATCGTCGGCTTCATACCGGGATAATCATGTCCGACAAGCGCTACCTGCCGGATCAAGGGTCCGTCTTGAATAGTCTGTTCCGGACTCCCACTGATGGGCAAATCGAGCCCGCGTTTCGTCTTAATCATGCCTTTCTGACAACGCCTTATCGAATCTTAAGTATTAGTTTCCTGAGTCAATCGAATGCCGACGGTCAACAGACTCCAGGTCATACCAGGCTGCCGCGAGAAACTCGATGTTGGTCAATTTTCGAACTTCAGGGAGATCATTGGCATCCCCTAGAAAATCGCCGCAAGTATAGTGAGCCACCAGCGATTTTGCTATAGCAAGTGCACCTATCACCCCAATATTTCAACCGGTTATCGAGGTATTAGCCCGATTTTACCTTTTGAAGTTCTGCAACGGTGGCTTCTCCCGTCACTGGCTGCGGCGGTACGATAGGATATTTGATACCCGCCATTTTCTGGCCAACCCTGACGACCTGGCAGGAATAGCCGAATTCATTGTCGTACCAGACATACAAAATCAACCGCTTGCCGTTCGCTATCGTCGCATGCGAATCTATAATTCCGGCGTGCCGGTTACCTGTAAAGTCGGATGAGACCACTTCCCTGGAGACAGTGAAGTCAATCTGTCGGTTCATTGCGCTGTTCAGGGACACATCACGCAGAAAGTCATTCACTTCTTCGCGACTGACTTCTCTATTCAGAGCCAGGTTCAAAATAGCCATCGAGACATTAGGCACAGGTACCCGGATCGAGTTGCCCGTGAACTTGCCCGCAAGCTCGGGCAATAATTTGCCGATGGATTCAGTCGCATTGGTTTCCGTCAGCACCATATTCAAAGGTGCACTACGACCCCGCCGCTCCTTGGAGTGCGTGTTGTCGTGCAGGTTTTGGTCATCCGTATAGGCATGCACAGTTTCCATGTGCCCGTGATCGATACCGAAGTGGTCGTTGATACTCTTCAACACTGGAACAATGGCATTGGTCGTACACGATCCGGCAGCGATGACGGTGTCTTCAGGCTCGATGAGGTCAGAGTTAGCACCGGAGACAATATTCTTGATGTCGCCTTTACCAGAGGTCGTCAGCAACACCTTGGCAGTTCCCTTTGACTCCAGATGCTGCTCCAGGCCTTTTCGGTCTCTCCAAACACCCGTTGAGTCAATAATCAGCGCGTCGTGGATGTCGTATTTTGTATAATCTATATCTGATGGGTCGGTCGCGTAGATAAAGTGAATGGCGTTGCCATTACAGATCAGGGCATGATTGTCTGCATCTACCCTAATCGTGCCTTTAAAGGGGCCATGAACGGAATCACGGCGCAACAGGCTAGCCCGTTTATAAAGATCATCGACCGGATCCTTCGGTGGACGCAGCACAACAGCCCTTTGTCTCAGGTTTTGTCCCCCGGCCGCCTTTTCCACCAGGAGCCGCGTGACCAATCGGCCAATACGGCCAAAACCGTAGACCACAACATCACGAGGCGGGTGCGAGATCGTATCGTGGCGACCCAAAATTGCCGCGCATTCGCGTTCGACATAGGCCTGAACGGACAATCCGCCATTGTCATTCATGAAGTTGGATGTCAATTTACCGATATCGATGTGCGCCGGGCCAAGATCGAGTTTGCTCAGATTCTCCAGCATTGGATGCGTCTCAAATTCAGACATCTCATTTTTTTCGATCTGACGAACAAATCGATGTGCCTTCATCAGCTCGATGACCGACTGATTATAAAGAGGAACCCCATGAATATAGATAACGACGTTGCGACGATAAAGGGTACCGATCATCGGGATCATTGATTCCGCAAGCGCTTCACGCTCTTTAAAATCAGCGAAAGCGCCTTCTAGCTCGGGTTTAGCCACGAGTGAATCCTCAGATTAAACAATTTTAAAGCATGCCTCCCCTTTATTCCGACGGATCGCCTGCCAATCGCGCGAATTATCTATTTTGAAACGCATTTATTCAATGCGTACTGTGTCAAAAAATGGAGATTCATTTCGAACAAGGTGAGGTCAGCGGATAACGCTCAGCGACCGTCATCACCATTCCTGCGGTAATTCAGTTCCAGTAAGCTACGCTCTTGGTCGAGAGAGAACTCGAATTCCTGCAGGAAGTTCATTCCAAGAAGCCCATCAAATGGCACGGAGCCCTGTGACAATGAAATGGCGCCTACTGTGATCGGGCTAACCAGCTGCTCACCGACGCTCAGCGATTGAATGCCGACCAATGGCGCATCGACTTCACCATTCGCTGTCGAAAATCTTGCAGTCTGACCATCAAGCACGTAGCCCAAACTCTCTAGAATCGACGGCGCCACGATCGTGACCGATGCGCCCGTGTCAATTAGAAGTCTGATCTCACGCTGACCATCCAGACTCGCGGTCACGATAAACTGATTACCCGAACGGGAAAGCGGCACATTCACAAGCGGCACACCGGGTTCAACATCGGTAATCATGGCGATTAATCCCCTTGCACGCACACCCCATTGATGGTGATTCTCAATCTGGGCAAGCACCGCTAAAGCACCCTGTTCGTTGCCCATCTCCATGCGGTGCTCTGCCAGCCGAAGGTAAAACTCGGCTCGCTCCGGCATCGCCAATGTCACTGATTCATAGAGCGCATCTATCTCGGCCACTCTCTGGTCCTGTCTGAGTTGCGAGACCCGAAGACTCATTGCTTTGTCCAGCAGGTAAACGACCTCTTCCACCTCTTGCGCAGAGCTTGCAGAAAGGTCCGCCAGCATCAAAAGGTCAATAGCTTCAGCGTGGTTGCCGGCCCCTGTCGCTTCATTCGCGCGAATGATCAGACCCTCGAACTGACTCGGCAGAACCTCAGGCGCATTGACCGCTGCAGGTCGCCTAACCGGCGCCGCCGACGACTCGGTTCCCGGGACTGTTGCCAGCAAAAGATATTCTGGATATTCCCAAAGCCCATAACCGACACCCAGCCCGATCAAGAATCCAATAATCATGCTGGTTACAATGGCTTTTCGGGTTGATTCAAGTCGTTTCATCTTTGCCATATTATACCCCTTGAGTTCTATTGCCCATCCGGTAACCTTCCCTCCACTTATTGACCGCCTGCAGACCGCTCCACTCTATGATCACCCTCCCTGAACTGCCAACAACACCAGGAGACCGTCGACGATGGTCTAATCTCCCCGGAGCAGCGGAAACGCATGCAATTGCCCAAGTCGTATCATCTCACAAAGGGATGATACTGGTCATCGCAGCTGACACTCTAGGGGCAGAACGACTGCACGATGAACTTCAGTTTTTCCTGGGATCCAATAAAACCATCCTGCATTTGCCTGACTGGGAAACCCTGATTTACGATGGTTTTTCGCCGCATCAAGACATCATTTCAGAGCGCCTTGATGTACTGAACCAACTCGCGGTCCTGGAAAATGGCATCGTCGTGATACCCGCCACAACGCTTAGCCAAAGAATGGCGCCATCGCAATTCATACTGGGCAGCAGTCTGGTGCTGTCGAAAGGTCAAAAGTTTGATATCCCCCAGATGCGCAGACGATTACAGGGTGCCGCTTACCGGTCGGTTGAAACAGTTTATGAACATGGCGAGTACGCAGTTCGTGGCGCCATTATGGATATCTTCCCAATGGGTTCTGATTTCCCCTACAGGGTTGACCTTTTCGATGACGAAATTGATACCCTGCGGACCTTTGATCCGGAAACCCAACGTTCACTGGAACAGGTTGATCAAGTCTCACTTTTGCCAGCAAGGGAATTCCCGCTGAACAGCGATGCAATCAATCAATTCAAAGACCAGTGGTTTCTGAGATTCCAGGGAGACCCCAGGTCTTGTCCGGTCTACCGCGACGTTGCCCAGGGCCTGTCTCCTGCGGGCATAGAGTATTACCTACCGCTGTTTTTTGAAGGCCTTGAAAGTTTATTTGACTATTTACCCGAGAACACGTTGGTTTTCTGTGACGATATTGAACCCAAACTTCAAGCTTACTGGCAGGAAACCGAAGACCGTTATGAGAATCTTCGCCACGATATTCAAAAGCCGATTCTGCCGCCACGCGACATCCTGATGCCACTTGACGAATTGTTCGCCAGGCTGAAGCAATACCCTCGCGTAGATTTCCGCACAACGTCCCAGGAAAAGAGCCGTTCGTTCGACTCTGTGTTCGACTATGAAATCCTACACGATCTAACGATCAACGAGCGCAGCCAGACACCCTTCGATGCACTAAAACAATTTATTGATGGTTCCACGGCACGGTTGCTGATTACCACCGAATCGAATGGTCGACGCGAGGTTGTCGATGGCCTGCTTGCGCAACATGGTTTATCAACAAAAGTTGTCGAGGATTGGCAATCGTTCATTCAAGACGATTCGAAACTTTCCATCACCGTTGCCCCCCTGGATCGGCCACTCGCCATTGGCAACATCGCGATGATTACCGAGCGTCAACTGTTCGGCGACAGGGTGTTGCAAAAGCGCAGGCGCGACAGAGAGAAGGAAAACTTTGCAGAACTCGCGATAAAGAGCCTGACGGAGCTCAGCATCGGCGCACCTGTGGTGCACATTGACAATGGCATCGGACGATACCAAGGGCTTCAGACGTTAACTATCGATGGGCAGGAGACAGAGTTTCTAACCCTGTTATACCAAGAAGATGCGAAACTGTACGTACCTGTTTCATCGCTACATCTAATATCCCGATACACCGGCGCTGAGGAGGGGCTAGCACCCTTGCACCGACTCGGCGGGGAAACATGGCAAAAGGCAAAACGAAAAGCTGCCGAACAGATTCATGATGTCGCCGCGGAACTACTGAACATTTATGCAAGAAGAGAAGCGCGAAAGGGGTTCAGCTACCCCGCACCAGACTTTAACTATGACCAGTTTGCACGCGCATTTCCTTTCGAGGAAACACCTGACCAAGAATCTGCCATTGAAAACGTGATCTCTGACATGGTTTCTGAGAAATCCATGGATCGCTTAATTTGCGGGGACGTCGGGTTTGGCAAAACAGAGGTTGCCATGCGAGCTGCATTTATCGCTATCCAATCCGGTAAACAGGTAGCAATACTGGTGCCAACCACACTGCTCGCTCAACAGCACACAGAAACTTTCAAAGACCGTTTTGTTGAATGGCCAGTGAATATTGATTCCATCTCTCGCTTTAAAACAAAAAAAGAACAGAAAGCGGTTATCGCGGAAATGGGCACCGGCAAACTTGATATCATCATCGGCACCCACGGCCTGATTCAGGAAGGACTAGATTTTAAAAATCTAGGTTTGCTGATTATTGACGAAGAACACCGGTTCGGCGTCCGCCAAAAAGAGAAACTAAAATCCCTGCGGGCCGAAGTAGATATCCTTACGCTGACAGCCACCCCTATTCCGCGAACTCTGAATATGGCGATGTCAGGCATGAGAGATCTATCGATCATAGCAACGCCACCGGCAAAACGACTATCCATCAAAACATTTGTTCGGCAAAACAACGAAGGCTTAATAAAAGAAGCGATACAGAGGGAATTGATGCGTGGCGGGCAGGTTTACTACCTGCATAACGAGGTCCGCACGATTGAAAACACCGCCACCAAACTTCAGGAACTGGTGCCACAGGCTACCATTGCCATTGGTCATGGGCAGATGCGCGAGCGGGAACTGGAACAGGTAATGTCTGACTTTTACCACAAGCGCGCCAATGTACTTTTGTGCACAACGATTATCGAAACCGGTATCGACATTCCGAACGCCAATACCATTATCATGGACCGGGCTGATAAATTTGGCCTGGCCCAGCTGCATCAATTACGGGGCCGCGTTGGCAGATCCCACCACCAGGCCTATGCCTATCTACTAACGCCCCCCCCAAAGGCGATGACGCCCGACGCCGTAAAAAGGCTTGACGCCATCGCAGACGCAGAAGACCTTGGTGCCGGCTTTATTCTGGCAACCCACGACCTTGAGATAAGAGGCGCCGGTGAACTTCTCGGAGATGAGCAGACGGGCAACCTCCAGACAATTGGTTATTCGCTCTATATGGAAATGCTTGACCGCGCGGTGAAGGCCATCAAGGATGGTAAAACCCCAAACCTTGACCGACCTTTAAAAGAAGGAACAGAAATCAATCTCCACCTGCCAGCGCTCATTCCCGATGACTATCTGCAGGACGTCCACATGCGCCTGGTCCTGTATAAACGCATCTCCAATGCAGAAACAGAGGACCAATTGCGAGAACTGCAGGTCGAGATGATAGACCGCTTTGGGTTACTTCCCGAGCCCGTGAAGAATCTATTCCGAGTCACCAAACTAAAGTTGGACGCCGAAAACCTGGGTATCAAAAAACTCGATGCAGGGGACAGGGGAGGCAAAATAGAGTTTGATCAGGAAACAACCATTGATCCTGGCGCCATCGTAAAGCTTGTTCAATCAGAGCCTCATCGATATAAACTGGCAACAGCGAACCAACTAGTCTTCGATGATAAGATGGAAAACATAGATACCCGATTCACTAAAGTTGAACGTTTGCTGGAACGACTGGGCAACAATCGAGTTAACCTTGCTAGTTAAATATCTAACACCCGCCGTATTCATGCTTACGGCAATGATCTTCAAACCGCTAGTTGCCCAAGGGCAAGAGCTGCTTCAGGGCTGGTACCAAATTGATATGATTTTATTCAGGCCGAAAGCCGCAGACCTGGATGAAGAAAACTGGTCTGAAGTGGCCAGCACTTACCCTGCTGAGGTTATCTCCGTGACTAAAGGTGACGTATTCAAACTCTCGCAACTTGAACACCTTGATGCATCGCTACCCACCGCAACAGTTGAACTGGCGCAGGAACTCAGCAACAACGACTTTGCGTTTGAAGGACAAAGCAACCGGAACAGAAACCGGCGGGTGATCGAACGCGTTACTGGTAGGTCTGACGATGACTCAAGCGAAGATTCAAGCGGTGGTTTAGGCAACGCCTCCAATGAAGCAGCCAGTGGTGGTGTACCTGTAGCTCTATCTGTGGAAGATATCATCGACGCTGCGCTAGCACAGAGCGACGAAAACTCACAAGGCGCTCTGGCGTTCAGCAGCAGAGAGGCTGATTCATCATTGCAGGCGATCCTGCGCAGCCTGCGACGATCTTCACGATTTAACGTCCTTAGCCACCAATCCTGGGTGCAGCCCATTGGCAGCAAACCAACGCCTGTGCTGGTACAGGCCGGCCAGCGATACGGCGATCGTTTCGAAGTTGAAGGAACCCTGTCTTTCACACGCGCTCGCTTTTTACATCTCCAGACCAATCTCTGGTACACCCTCTTCGAACCCAGGGCCGGCGAATCAAACCCGTTCATGGCGGGATTCAAGTCCGCATTGCCTGACGAAATTCTCTCGCAGCATCAAGAACTGGTTAAAGTTGAGCGCGAACGAGGCCAATACTTCGCTGCAAGAACACTCCCTATGTTACAGTCCCGCCGAATGCGCAGTGACGAACTGCACTATATTGACCATCCGCTGTTCGGTATCGTCGTCAGGATCAATCGCTTTACGCCTGAGGCTGAGTAGCCTCGTTATTTCGACTCTCGACAATAACATCGGCTCTAAAGCGAAACCTGCAGGCGTTTCTTTTCGTCGACCGACTGCATGTCTTGTCAACTTTCGCATTAAGCGCCATCACCAGATCGTTGTTCTGTAACCGCTGGACGGAGGTTTCTGTTTGAAGCTACGGCTTCTAGAATTCCCCAAAATAGCCTATCACCGGCTGTAGCGTAAGGGTTTTTCTGCCCAAGGAAATGACTTACTTTATCGCCCCTTGCGAAGGTCAAGTTTCACATTACTGAACCTATCTTTTCGTGTCTGGGATCACTTTTATTCTGGGGAACCACCACTCGGCCAGCTAATCGTACGACTCTACCAGGCCAACGACGATACCATTCATCGTACTCAGGACTCTACCTGAGGCCCTGAGTGGGCAACATGCAAGGTTCGAGTGGGAAACGCAAATTCGGCCCCGTGCCCGTCAACAATTTGAATAATCTCCAACATCACCCTTTCTTTGACCTGGTGAAATTCCACCCAGTTAACCGTTTTTGTAAACGCATAGATGAAGAACTCAAGAGACGAGTCGGCGAAGCTGTCTAAATTGACGATCAGTGTGCGGCCCGAGTCTATGTCGGGGTGTTCCGACAGCATCGTTCTTACATCATCGATAATCACCTGCACCTTCCCGGCATCGTCATACCTTAGACCAATCGTTTCATTGATTCGTCGATTGCGCATTCGGGAAGGGTTTTCCAACGCGATCGTCGCAAAAACTGAATTGGGTACGTACAGCGGTCGCTGATCGAAGGTCCGTATCTGCGTGAGTCGCCAACCAATCTGTTCTACGGTACCTTCAATATTGCGGTCAGGAGACCTGACCCAGTCACCCACCGCAAATGGCCGATCCATGTATATCATCAAGCCGCCAAAGAAATTAGCTAGCAGATCCCTTGCGGCAAAACCAACGGCTATGCCACCGATTCCACCAAACGCGAGGACTCCTGAGATGCTGACACCAAGAGTTTGCAGCACAGACAGCGCCGCAGTAATGAAAACAGAGACACGTAACAATTTACCCAGCGCATTTGCTGTCGTGATGTCCGCGCCGCCTGCAATAAACGATGCCTCTGCTTCTGCGATAAACCGCGACAGGAAGTATGCCAATAGGCCAACAACCCCAATGAATCTGGCGGGTTCAATCAACTGCTCTAGCGTTGAGCCTGTGCCGACCGCTAACATCTCCGCTGCCCAGCTAAACCCTATGACCCAAATCAGCCAGGCTGCAGGTTTCCTTGCAGACCGGACCAGCGCGTCGTCCCAGAGGCTATTACTGCGCTGCGTCTGCTCCTCCAGTTTCTCCAGCAGTCGTTTGGCAACGTAATTACAAATCAAGGTCAGTAATACAACCAGGAACACCCAGAGTAACTCTGGCCGCAGAATAAATTCCCGAATCAAATCAATAGTTTCTTCAATCATGTGGCAAGCTTAATACAAAATTGGGACTCGATTCTAACGCGAGGCCACCAGCGCGAGAAAGTCTTTAGTGTTTATTCCTGGGGTCCGGGAAGTTCGGAGGATTTTTCCTAAGGCGAACCGGATTGAAGTCAATTCGAGCGGGGTCACTTTTGACGGGGATAGCGCTTGTCTGACGGCCAGACTGACTTGGAATTCTCAACCCGCGTTGCGGCTGGCTAATGTCCTGACGAGTGTCTTGACGAGTGTCTTGACGAGTGTCCTGACGAATGTCCTGATTAGTACTCTTTAGGCTATTAACTACCGGTGCCATTAAGCCCGACAGTAACCAAGCGTCACTGGCCCCCCATTCACTTAGCACCTCCATCAAATCTGTCCCTTCGCTTGGCAGGACCGGCCCGACCATTACCCTATAGTAGGTTTCGCCAGCAACCTCATTGCGCCGAACTGTCAACTCATGGGCAAGGATTTCGGGTAACGAATTGCTAAGCTTGCTGGCGTAGTCATTAGCGTTCTCGGCGATTTCGTAACTTCCTACGACCACATAATTACCGGCAATGCCAACTGCAGTGGTGCCACCTAAGTTGGCACCAACATCTTCGGTCGACATAGCCATGTCCATTACCCAAGTCCCTGCACCTTGCGCATACTCATCGTCGAAGTCGCGTAGCATTGCATCTATTTCAGCGAGCTCAGTCGGGCTCAACGCGTCCCCTGCCCCAAGGTCAGAAAAAACTGTCTCCATGTAAGGCGTACCGTCATCAAATCGAAGTATCCATGAGTCAGAGACCCCAACTTTTAAGAGTTGCTGGCGAAGGTCCGCTTGACCACCGGGTGCAACCAGCGCGCCGGTTAACAATCTGTACTGAACCTTGGCGTTAACAATCGACTCAAAAAGCAGCACTTCAACGCCAGCATCATTACTTATTCGGTTGCCTTCAACCCTCGCGGTGTTCTCGTCCACGAAACTACCTAAAACCCAAAACACGTCTTCGGCAGACGCTGATCGACAAATGATTAAAAGCAAGATCAAAGGGAGCATTCGATTTAATGGCATGTTCATTATCGTCTTGTTACCGGCCTGATGTATTCCAGCGGCCATCATAGCCCACTATTAACCAACACCGGAAACACCTTACAAAACGCGACGAAACCACCCTCATACAATCCGAAGTCGCACTCGGCACAGATACGGTGTCAGGTCTTGAAAAAAACATTGCCAAGTCAGCATTGCTGTATATAATCACAGTTACTGTATAAATAAACAGTCTTAACCTATGAACAAACTGACCGCAAGACAAACTGAAGTACTCGAATTCATCAAGAGTTACATTGAAGAGACCGGGTATCCACCCACCAGGGCCGACATCGCTAAGAAGCTTGGCTTCAAAAGCGCCAACGCATCTGAAGAGCACCTGAAAGCCCTGGCACGCAAGGGCGCGATCGAAATGATCCCTGGCACTTCCAGGGGCATTAAACTACCGGAAAGTGAAAATGAGGGTCTGCCAATTATCGGCCGGGTCGCGGCAGGTAGCCCGATTCTGGCTGAGGAGCATATTGAAGATTACTGCGAACTACCCGCCACTTTTTTCAGCCCTAATGCAGACTACCTATTGCAGGTGCGGGGCGACAGTATGATTGAATGCGGCATCATGGATGGAGACCTGCTGGCGGTGCACAAAACTCAGAATGTTAATAATGGTGACATTGTTGTGGCGCGTATTGAAGACGAAGTCACCGTCAAACGTTTCAAACGATCCAGAAGTAAACACCAAGTGACGTTGTTTCCAGAGAACAAGGATTATTCGCCGATTGAAATCGACCTACGCCACCAGCATTTCGAAATAGAAGGCCTGGGCGTAGGGGTTATTCGACACTAGTAGGCTTTTACCTTAAGCGGACAGGCCGAAACCATTTTTGGGTTTAAAGATTCTTGGGTTTAAAGATTTTTGGGTTTAAAGATAGCTTTCAGGACTGACAGAAAGAGCCAGCAGATCATTTTTACGCACTTTCATTGACCTGCTGGTTCTTTTTATTAGATTAGCGATGAAAAGAACTCAAAGAACCGTTGTCAACGCGGTTGAGCCGCCCTGATTTTTTAACGGACCACTTTTAATCTTCAGCGACTTTCTTGACCTTGACCTTTTTTTTGACCGCTTTCTTCTTTCGGGGTTTAGCCACTTTTTCGGTTTCCACCCACTTGTCGTCAATATAGTCCGCACGCCAGCCAGACGGCTTGCCTTCGTCATTTTCTGTCATGACGTACTGCTCTTTCGTTTTACGTGCGAACTTCACAAGACTTCGATTACCATCAGGGTCCTGAACAGGTGCTCTCATTAGGAAACCGTACTTGGGATCAATTTCATTCTGGTGCGACAGCAATTCATCCAGAAAAGGCGCGCGTGTTTCCCTATTCTTGGGAAACTGACTAGCGGCAAGAAATATACCCGCTGCGCCATCTCTCAATATATAGGTGTCCTCTACCTTTAGGCATTCCAACTCTGGCATTGGCACGGGGTCCATCTTGGGAGGCGCTGGTTCACCACTGCGCAGAAGCTTACGGGTATTCTTACAATCGTCACCCGTGCAGCCAAAGTACTTACCAAACCGGCCAGTCTTAAGCTGCATCTCTTTACCGCACTTGTCACACTCCAACAACGGACCGTCGTAGCCCTTGATCTTGAACTCACCGCGTTCAATAGAAAACCCGGCGCAATCGGGATTGTTACCACAAACATGAAGCTTTCGTTCTGTATCGATCAGGTAGCTGTCCATCGCGGTGTTGCACTTCTCACAACGCCGTTTGTTTCTCAGTATCCGTGATTCTTCTTCTTCGTCGCCATTGACGCTAACAACTTCATCGCCTGAAATTAGGTTAATGGTATTCTTACAACGCTCTTTCGGCGTCAGGGCATACCCAGAGCAACCCATGAACACACCGGTACTCGCCGTCCTGATCTGCATATCCCGGCTACACTTTCCGCATTTAATATCTGTCATCGACGGCTCATTCGAGCGCATACCGTCTTCACCACCTGCCGCTTCTACTTTCTTATCGAAATCTTTGTAAAAATTATCCAGCAGGCTTTTCCACTCCAAATCCCCTTCCGAGACCTTGTCCAAGTCTTCTTCCATTTGGGCAGTGAAGTCATAGCTCATCAGGTCTTCAAACGATTCGTTTAACCGTTCCGTCACTACATCGCCGATTTTCTCAGCATAGAGTCTTTTGTTCTCCAGCCTGACGTAACCGCGATCCTGAATAGTCGTAATAGTTGCGGCATAAGTTGACGGTCGGCCAATACCTTTCTTTTCTAGCTCGCGTACCAGGCTTGCCTCTCCAAAACGGGCAGGTGGCTTAGTGAAATGCTGCGACGGAAACAGTTCTTTGACGTTTAGAGTCTGGCCAACTTCATAGGCCGGCAGCGGTTGCTCTTCTTCTTTTCGCCCGGCTGGTGGCTGCACCACCGTAAAACCGTCAAACTTCAGAATTCGACCACGAACACGAAGCTCAAGGTTTTCTGCACCAACCAGCACTGAGGTTGAAAGATAATCCGCATTCGGCATCTGACAAGCTACAAACTGACGCCAGATCAATTCGTAAAGCCGCTCTGCATCTCTTTCCATATTCTTGAGTTGGGTGGACTTGACGCGGGCATCAGATGGACGAATTGCCTCGTGTGCTTCCTGCGCGCCTTCCTTGCTTGAATACAACCGGGGCTCGTTCGGCAGGTATTGCTTACCGTATTCAGCGCCGATCAGGTCTCGACAACCCGCAACTGCTTCCGAGCTTAGGTTAGTTGAGTCCGTTCTCATATAAGTGATGTAACCCGCTTCATACAGACGCTGGGCCATGATCATGGTCTTCTTGACACCGTAACCCAGTCGTGTGCTCGCCGCCTGTTGCAAAGTGGATGTTATATAAGGTGCCGTTGGCCTGGTCTGGGTGGGTTTATCTTCCCGGCTGGTGATCTTAAATTCAGCATTATTGAGTATCTCTAGCGCTGCGTTTGTCTGTTCTTCATTTACCGGTCGGAAACTCTTGCCATCCTGTTTTGTGACCTGAAAGCGAACACCGTCGCCTGCCTCGTTCGCCGACCGTATCAGCTGAGCAAAGATGTCCCAGTACTCTTCCGGGATAAATGCCCTAATTTCCCGTTCGCGCTCAACAATTAACTTAACCGCAACAGACTGAACTCTTCCCCCGGAAAGACCACGGGCTACCTTCGCCCACAAAAGCGGCGAGATCTTAAAGCCCACGACTCGATCAAGAAATCGTCGGGCCTGCTGAGCGCTAACTTGATCCATATCGATATCACCAGGTGTTTCAAACGCTTCCTGGATTGCTTTCTTGGTAATCTCGTTGAATACGACACGACGGTATCTTGATTCATCACCGCCGATTGCCTCACGTAGGTGCCATGCAATAGCTTCGCCCTCACGGTCGAGGTCAGTCGCCAGATAAATCTCGTCCGCATCTTTCGCAAGCTTTCTTAATTCAGAAACGACTTTCTCTTTACCTGGAAGAATCTGGTAATTCGCCTTCCAGCCATCATCCGGATCGATACCCATTCGAGCCACAAGCTGCTTACTCGCTCGCTCCTTTTTATACTTCGCCTTTTTAGCCGGCGTCATCTTTCGAGTCTTCGCAGCTTCTTTCGCCCGCGCTTTGGGGTCGACTGTGCTGGTTCCACTCACAGACAAATCCCGGATATGCCCGACGCTTGATTTCACGATGTAGTCATCACCCAGATAGCGATTGATCGTTTTCGCTTTCGCTGGTGACTCGACGATGACGAGCGATTTACCCATGCAAGTACTTCTCTAAGTGGTTGATATGCCCCGAATGGCGACATATATAAGGACAATGTCCCCTAACGTCAAGCAACAATAAAAACTTTTAAATCTACCGCCTGTGGACCAGCGGCTTTTTTACTTTACTCGGAACCACGATAGAATTGTCAACCGTTTATCTGAATCGAAGTGATTTCTGCTAATAAACACCGACAAACCCTTAATCAGGGTCGCCCACGGGGCCGGGCTCGATCAGCGATAACTCAGCAGAATGCTTAAGAAAATCCAGTACGGCGTGCTCATCGCCCTTGATTCGCTCATGCCAATAAACGCAAATGTTATAGCTATCTTCTTCAATCTTTACGACATCTGCGGGCAAATCAGGTGCAATACCCTCAATCCACCCGGAAAGTTGCTTATTCATCGCCTCGCTAAGTTCTGAATTCCAGTGCCACTGATTATCCAGATCCTTAAACATGCTCCAGCTAACCTTGGGTAAATGACGCCAGTCTCCTTCCCGTTTTCGCTGTAACCGGTAAGCAACTACTTTCAGGACAGCAGGAATACGTTTTCCGGTATAAGCGATGTACTTGTCCTGTTTCGGATTAGGGTCATCAATAGAAGTCAGCTCCACAGACACACCTGCCGCTCTTGCTATCATTCGCATCTGCATGCGTTCCTTTTGTCTGGCCGAGGGCAGTACCGAAATGATCGGCACAATGATAACAATCAGGATCACTCCAATGAGAATATAGGCCACAAATACTCCTTCTTTGCGCAAATGCGTTTTAAAAAGTCTAATTTAAACAGTTGTGATCGGATATCTAACTGTGTACATTTGCACTAAATCCAGCCACAAAATACCAACTTAATAAGGTGGATGCGATGGGCGAATACAAACACATACTGGTCGGTGTAGACCTAACGGTCGAATCAAGAGACGTTTCGCGACGCGCCTGCGAACTTAAGTCTGCGTTCAATGCAAAACTAAGCTGCGTACACGTCATAGAACCGCTCTCACTGGCGTACGGCGGTGACATACCCATGGATCTATCCACTATCCAGGAACAAATCCAAGATACCGCGAAAACTCACCTGGCTGAATTCGCATCATCACTTGGTATAGGAGACGAAGACAGGCACCTGATTTTTGGCCGCCCTGAAACTGAAATTCACACCTTGGCCAAGGAAATTGATGCTGACCTCATTGTCGTGGGCAGTCATGGCCGCCATGGCCTGGCGCTGCTACTGGGATCAACCGCAAACGGTGTCCTGCACGGGGCCACCTGCGACGTCCTTGCCGTCAGGGTGGGCATTTAAACCACGCCCAGCCAACGTTCGTTTTTTGCCGCGCCACTAAACATTCAGTACGCTTGCACCACATGAGTTATTCAATAAAGCTGTGAAACTACTAGCCTCTTTTTTTCTGGGACTTTTTCTTTCGCTAGGTGCTCCCCTATATTGTATTGCCGACTTTTCCAGGGGCGCGGGATACGACCCGACGGTTGTTGCAGACCGTTTCAAGCAACGCCAAATGTACCTGGATGCCCTGCACCTTATCAAAACTAGTCAGTTCTCGCGCCTGCAGAAATTTAAACCACAATTGCGAACCTACCCGCTTTACCCGTATCTGGAATACACAGAGGTTTCTTATCGTATTTCTCGCCAGAGTGAACAAGACATTCTGCAGTTCGCTCAACAATATCGTGACACTCCCTTGGTAGCGCCTCTTCTAGCGCATTGGCTAGCTAACCTCGCTAAACGTGGTAAGTGGCAAACTTTCGTTACGCACTACGACAAGGTCGCGCCAACGAAGAAACTTGCTTGTCAGCATGCCTATGGGTTGTACAAAGTCGGCATGGTCGACCAGGCAATGACCCAGGCGGAAAAACTCTGGACCGTTGGCTTTTCGCAGCCAGATGAGTGTGACCCGATTTTCAATGTCTGGCGGGAGGCTGACGGCATCACGCCGGAAAATGCCTGGCAAAGGTTCGCACTAAGTCTTAAGGAAAACAGCAAGGATCTTTCCTCTTATCTGATTCGCTTTGTAGACCGGAAAGACAAACCATTCGCGACAAACTACCGACTGGTTCACCTGAAGCCTAAAACCATCAAAAGATACAAGTCCTTCAAAGCCCAAAACACCCGAAATCGCGAGATCATCCTCCATGGCGTAAAAAGACTCGCCCGGATAGACCCGCTAGACGCTCTGCTGACACTGGGCCAGTATGAGAAACTGCAGAATTTTGACCAGTCTGAACTTGAAGAGACCTACGCCTACATCGGCGTTCGACTTGCTGGAAAATCCAGTGATCTCGCGCTTATTGATTCGTTGCCAGTAAATCTACAAGAACAACCAAAACTCGTCGAAGCCCGAATTCGCCAGAGCTTGACACATCAAGACTGGAGCAACGTCATGATCCTGATCAATCTGCTGCCCCAGAAACAACAGAATTCAAATAGGTGGCAATACTGGAAGGCTCGCGCACTTGGTGTCTCTGCCGACGAAGCTGACAGGCAGATCGCTCGCAACATCATGGCCAAACTCAGCAGCGAGCGATCCTTTTACGGATTTGTCTCTGCAGATATCCTGCAAAACGAGTACAACTATCAGGATGAGCCCAATCCGGTCACGTTGGAACAGATACTGTCGCTCGAGGAAAGCCCTGGCGTACAGCGGGCACTAGAACTATTTGCACTTGGGGAGCGTTCACGAGCTCGCCGGGAATGGTATTTTTCTACCTCAAGTTTCAACAACGTAGAACGAAATATCGCTGCACGCGTCGCGCTTCGCTGGGGATGGTACAAAGCTTCCATCCAGAGCATGATCGATACAGGTACTTGGAACCACCTAGATAACAGGTTCCCTGTCGCCTACGCAGATAATTTCATTACCCATGCACGTCGCGCCAACATACCTGTTCAGTGGAGCCTTGCGATTGCGCGTCAGGAAAGCGCTTTCATGCCTGACGCAAAATCCGGTTCCGGCGCACTGGGTGTTATGCAGTTGATGCCAGGGACGGCAAAACAGGTAGCGGGTAAGATCGGTATGTCTTACACAAACAATAGAAGCCTGACAAATCCAGATTTGAATATACAGCTTGGCACCCATTATCTCGGCCAAATGCTACGTAAGTTTGACGGCAACCGCATCCTTGCTTCTGCTGCCTACAACGCAGGGCCCGGACGGGTAAACCAATGGCTGAACCCTAATGTGCCATTTGATGTGTGGATCGAGACTATTCCATTTACTGAAACCCGAAATTACGTTCAGAATGTGTTGATGTTCTCCAGTATCTACAGCCGACGCATGAACGAGCTTCAGCCGCTAATCTACCCTCATGAGCAGCACTATTTCGCACCCCAGCAAGTCACTGCCATTCAGACGCTGGCCGCAAAAAAAACCATCAAACTACCAGAGAATAACTAAATACTTTTATGCTAATCGATATTGGTGCCAACTTGACCCACGATTCGTTCGAGCACGACTTTGACGATGTATTACGGCGCGCTCATGATGCAGGCGTTACTCATATGGTGGTGACAGGCGCATCGATACAAGGCAGCGAACAGGCCGCTGAACTCGCGAACAGGCACGAACAGCTATTTGCCACCGCCGGAATCCACCCCCACCATGCAGAAGAGACCAGCCGTGAATCTATCGCAACACTCGCGGGACTCCTTGAAAACGACAGAGTAAAAGCCGTCGGTGAAACGGGGCTCGATTTCTTTCGCGACATCTCGCCAAGAGCTACACAAATCAAATCATTCGAGCAGCATATTGAGCTTGCTATCGAAACCGGACTACCAATGTTTCTGCACGAACGGGATGCCCACCCCACCTTCGCAGAGGTGCTTTCAGGTTATCGTGATAACCTGAGTGACCTGGTGGTTCATTGTTTCACAGGGGAAAAAGAAGCGCTTTACACCTATCTTGATCTGGACTGCCACATTGGCATCACGGGATGGATTTGTGATGAACGTCGCGGCCAACATTTGTTGACCCTGGTCAAAGACATCCCCGTAGAACGCTTGATGATAGAAACTGACGCCCCATACCTGATGCCCAGAAGCATCAGACCAAAACCCAAAACCCGCAGGAACGAACCTCAGTACCTTAAGGTGGTTTGTGAAACAGTTGCCGAGTGCCGGGGCGCGACCCTCGATGAAGTAGCCCGCCAGACCTCGAATAACGCGCGACGGTTCTTTAATCTACCAGCCTCACCGGATGAACAGAATTGATCGCCCAGCTTTTCACGACCCTTGGATGCCATCTGTGCGAAGAAGCTCATGAACTGCTACTGTCACTTGCAGTCCAAGGGATGGACCTGCGTATCGAACTGGTAGAGATCGTAGATTCAGCAGAACTGATGGATCAATACGGCATCACCATCCCTGTGATTAAAGTGGAAGACAAAGAGATCTGCTGGCCGTTCTCCATCGACGAACTGCGAGCTTTTCTTGAAAACGAGACCTGATACCGCATCACTTTGGCTGGATACTACCCCTTAAACCATGCCACCTTTATTGGAATGCAACCGGACATTGGAATGCAACCGGACCCCGCATTCGATGGGAACCAAAACTTTGTGTCGCGGGAAGAACTGATTCAGCTAAACCTAACCCCACCACCACTATCTCTAGCGAACCAGGAAGCCGAAAAATGAAGATGTCAGTGGAAGAAGAGCACCCATAAAAAAACCCCGCACCTTGCGGGGTTTTTCATACTAGTAGTACAGTGTCTTCAGCGTCACTTGGCACCAAGTCTTAGGATCTAAAAACGACCCCAGAGAAAAGCCACCCAGTAGACAACCAAAAAGCCCTATCTACATCATGCCGCCCATTCCACCCATGCCGCCCATATCAGGCATTGCAGGTGCAGGTGAGTCATCAACCATATCGGTAACCATACATTCTGTCGTGATCATCAAGCCAGCAACAGATGCAGCAGCCTGAAGCGCTGTACGAGTTACCTTGGCAGGATCGGGGATACCGAACGCAATCATGTCGCCATATTCACCAGTCGCAGCGTTGTAACCTTCGTTACCGTTCATCTGCTTAACCTTGTCAACGACAACAGAAGCTTCGTCTCCAGCGTTAGTCACGATTTGACGCAGAGGCGCTTCCATAGCACGACGTAGCAAGTTAATACCTACGTTCTGGTCTTCGTTGTCACCTGTCAGGCCATCAATTGCATTGACGGCACGAATCAGTGCAACACCGCCACCTGCAACGATACCTTCTTCAACAGCAGCTCGAGTAGAGATCAGCGCATCTTCAACTCGTGCTTTCTTCTCTTTCATTTCTACTTCAGTGGCAGCACCAACCTTAAGTACTGCAACACCACCAGCTAGTTTCGCAACTCGCTCCTGGAGCTTTTCACGGTCGTAGTCAGAAGAAGTTTCTTCAATCTGAGTACGGATCTGATTAACTCGCGCTTCGATATCATCAGACTTGCCAGCACCGTCAACAACGGTTGTGGCTTCTTTAGTCAAACTGATTCGCTTAGCCTGTCCAAGGTCGTCAAGCGTTGCACCTTCAAGCGCAAGACCAACTTCTTCAGAAATCACAGTACCGCCCGTTAGGATAGCGATATCTTGCAACATCTCCTTACGACGGTCACCAAACCCAGGCGCCTTGGCAGCAGCTACTTTTACGATGCCACGCATGTTGTTCACTACCAGAGTTGCAAGCGCTTCGCCCTCAACATCTTCCGCAATGATCATCAGTGGACGACCGGACTTTGCTACTGCTTCTAGTACCGGTAGCAGATCGCGAATATTAGTGATTTTCTTGTCGAAGAGCAGAACATAAGGCTCTTCCAGATCTGCACTCATGCTGTCTTGGTTGTTAATAAAGTAAGGCGACAGGTAACCGCGGTCAAACTGCATACCTTCAACGACATCAAGTTCCATCTCAAGGCCACTGCCTTCCTCAACAGTAATAACACCCTCTTTACCGACTTTTTCCATGGCTTCGGCGATCTTCTCACCGACTTCCATGTCGCTGTTAGCAGAAACACTGCCGACCTGCGCAATAGCCTTCGTGTCAGAACAAGGCACAGCCAGTTTCTCTATTTCGGAGATTGCCGCGGCAACAGCTTTGTCGATACCACGCTTAAGGTCCATTGGGTTCATGCCAGCAGCAACTGACTTCAAACCTTCGTTCAAAATAGCCTGTGCAAGAACTGTCGCTGTCGTAGTTCCGTCACCAGCGATATCAGAAGTCTGTGATGCAACTTCCTTTACCATCTGAGCGCCCATGTTTTCAAACTTATCCTGGAGTTCGATTTCTTTCGCGACGGATACACCGTCTTTTGTTACTGTCGGTGCGCCGAATGACTTATCGAGCACTACATTGCGGCCTTTAGGGCCCAAGGTGACTTTTACCGCGTCTGCCAGGATGTTGACACCCGCAAGCATTCTTCTTCGCGCGGAATCACCAAATTTCACGTCTTTAGCAGTCATAATATTTCAATCCTCTATCTATCAATTCTTTTGGCAAAATTCTCTAGTTACTCAATAACACCGAATATTTCGCTTTCGCTCATGATGAGAAGTTCTTCACCATCAACCTTCACGGTACTTCCGGAATACTGACCAAAAAGAACCTTGTCGCCGACACTAAGATCGACGTTCTGTACGGAACCATTGTCCAGTTTCTTTCCGGGGCCTACCGACAGCACTTCACCCTGGGAGGGCTTCTCTGCAGCGGAGCCAGGGATAACAATCCCACCGGCTGACTTGGTTTCTTCTTCCATGCGGCGTACAACCACACGGTCTTGTAATGGACGGATACTCATTCGTTTCTCCTGATTTAATACTCGGACATTGGGCCCAAAACTGCCCTCTGGCCTGTCTAACAAAACACAGCTAACCTTGGCCAAAAACCTTTTTTATCAGGTCTTTGAAACAGGCGATTAGCACTCTCCATAAGGGAGTGCTAATGATATGGTCAGATTTAGCAGAGTCAAGCCGAGACTGCTAATAATCTTTCAAATGACATCAATCACAGACAATTCACGACCAGAGCAGAGATTCTATGGCCGAATCACGACAAATTGCTAAGGAACGGGTTTGGCAGATCGTGTACCAGATCCCAAAAGGTCAAATTGCGACCTATGGCCAGATCGCTAAACTGGCGGGTATTCCCAGACATTCAAGGCTGATCGGCCAAATACTGTCAGAGCTTCCCCCCGACACCAAACTACCCTGGCATCGCGTCATCAATTCGCAGGGGAGGATCACCAATCCGGCGAAGGACCGGCAGCAATTAAGACTGGAAGAAGAGGGCGTAACGCTGATTAACGGTCGCGTCAGCCTTAAGGTTTACGGTTGGGACGCTAGCTGAGCGCGCTCATATCCCGACAACCAAACCACCAGCAGGATCGCCGGGATACCTAACATCGCCGCGACGACGAAAAACTCAAAATAGCCAAAGTTATCCACTACCAACCCCGAAAAACCAGATATGAACTTACCTGGCAGGGTCATCAAAGAACTGAATAGCGCGTATTGCGTTGCCGTGTACGCCCTGTTGGTAAGACTCGACAGATAGGCGATGAACGCCGTAGCTGCAAACCCGCCGGAAATATTATCTGCAGAAATGACGATCGCCAGGTAAGACACCTTGGGCTCCATCAGACTTAGAGAAGCGAACAGCAGGTTGGTGACGGCGACAGCAACCGCACCAATAAAGAGTGGCCTCATCAGACCCCATTTCACCACCAGAACACCACATATTAGCGATCCAGCGATACTCATGAAGAAGCCAAACACCTTGGCGACATTGGCTATCTCAGTTTTGGTGTATCCCATATCCAGGTAGAAGGGATTTGCCATAATCCCCATCGCGATATCACTTAACCTAAAGACAGCGATAAACAGGAGAATGATGAAAGCGACTTTGCCATTGCGCGAAAAAAAATCAACAAAAGGCCCCGTCACTGCTCTGCTAAACCAGCGTCTTAGACCAGGCACCGATAACTCAAGCGTAAAGGCGTCAGACTGGCGGTCAGGTTCGGCTACCAAAACAACTGTTATGATGCCAACCAGCATCAGGGCTGCCATGATGATGTAAGCGACAGTCCACGAAAAATACTCTGCGAGATACAGTGCGCCGGCACCAGCAACCAGCAGCGCTAATCGGTAACCAAATACATAAGCGGCTGACATCGCGCCCTGATACTCCGTGTCAGCAGACTCGATTCGAAACGCATCAATGGCGACATCCTGCGTCGCTGAAGAAAATGCAACGAGAAAAGCACAAGCACTTAGAATGAGCAGATCCGACGGCCCAATGACTGACATGAGCACCAGGCCGCACGCTACCCCGATCTGGCCGACCAGCATCCAGCTTCGACGCTGGCCCACGGTTTTCGTGAGCATGGGAATCGGAATCGAGTCGACAACCGGCGCCCAAAGCACCTTGATAGAGTAGGTAATACCAATCCAGGCAAAGAATCCGATCGTACTTCGACTCACATTCCCTTCTGTTAACCATACGGTTAGCGTCGAGAAGACAAGCAAAAACGGTAGGCCACTCGAAAAACCCAGAAAGGTCATCGTAACAACCCGAGGATTAGCATAAATCCGCAGGGTTTCTCTCCAGGTTAGATCCTTCAAGCGTCAACTAGTCCCTGAAATTGTTGTATTGCAGAGGGGTGTCGATTTCCTCTTCCTTTAGCATACTCATCACCTGCTGCAGATCATCCCGTTTCTTTGCGGTTACCCTGACCTTCTCGCCCTGAATCGCCGCTTGAACTTTCATCTTTTTATCTTTGATCATTTTGACGACTTTTTTCGCGAGAAGGCTTTCGATTCCTTCCTGGATTTTGATGTTTTTATGCAGCAGCTTTCCAACATGTTCCTGATCACCGATATCCATCACCCTGGGATCAATCGACCGTTTTACCAGTTTCGTCCTAAGAATATCGATCATCTGATCCAGCTGAATGTCCGCTTCCGCTGTGATCCGGACTGTATCTTCTTTTCTTTCAAATCTCGCGTCGACTCCTCGAAAATCAAAACGGACCTTGAGCTCCCTGTTTGCCTGATCCACGGCATTGGTGACCTCATGAAAATCCACCTCTGAAACCACATCGAATGAAGGCATGTTTTTTATCCCTATATTCTTTAAACTAGTTAACGATTCAATGCACAAGCATACCAACTGCGTCAGTGAACCTCTATGTTTGACCTTCCCGTCGTCGTCGTCAAAGGACAAAATTCGAATCTCGACTTCTTTGATGATGTTCTAATAAAGTTCACAAACTGCCTGGTTTATTCTGGGGCAGTCAATGCCCTGCAGGCACTTGAAGACGCTCCTGCTAATGTCGTCATCATGGAAACGGACGTTGGCGAGATGACTGGCATTGAGCTGGCTGAAGCGATTCGCGATATCGACGAAGATCGTAACCACTTTACCTACATCATTCTTATCGGCGCAATTAATCCTGAGCAAGTCCGCAAGGACAGTTTTCACCTGATAATAGATGCGGTCACTGGCACCAAGCGAGTTGACGTCATGGAGCACCTGGCGCTAGCCGGGGCCCGAATCTCCGTGCAGGTTAACGCCCTGCGCGCGTCAAACGATTCTCTACAGCACCTATGCAACCACCTCAGAAAAGGCCAGTTACTGGACCCACTAACAGGGCTCGGCAACAAGGAATACGCAGAGCAGGCGCTCAATGACACCATTCGGCAAGTGGAATCCCGCGGCGGGGCAGCCTGCATCGTGATGATTTCCGTCCATAACTACGAAGCAGTGAAAGAGACATACGACGAATCTATTGCTCGCGAACTGGTCGTTAACATCTCTGAGCGACTCCAGAGTCTGGTTAGGCCGTTGGACGTTGTAACCTATTTTTCACCCGGCCTATTTGCTCTGGTTTTAATGCAGCCCAATATCGAACAATGCACGGCTGAATGTTACCGACGTATTTTCGATGGCATGCGGCTCAAGAGTTACGCAACGAGGGCCGGTTACCAGCAGGTCTCAATAGGGATGAGCGTCTGTGCAGCGACTGCCGACACCGGGGCCCCAAGCCATGGCAACATGATCAGAATCGCGACCAAAGCACTAGAGGAGTCAGTTCGAACTGAATCCATTACAATTCACCACATCAGACCAGAGTAAACAGACAACCTATGGGCAAGCGACTTTCAAAAATATATACACGTACCGGCGATGACGGGGAAACTGGATTGGGCGATGGCAGCCGAGTTAAAAAGACCCACCCCCGCGTAGAAGCGATGGGCAGTGTGGATGAACTGAACAGCATCGTCGGTGTTGTTGTCGAAGGATTAATTCTGGAAGGCTCTGATGATCTCATCCCCATCGCAAATTTTATACGATCCCTACAGCATAGGATATTTGACCTGGGTGGGGAGTTGTCCATCCCCGGTTTTACCATCGTCAGCAAAGATCATGTGACCGCAATCGAAGAACACCTAGATGCCCTTAACGACCATCTTGATCCGCTGGAGAATTTTATTCTGCCCGGAGGTTCGTCACTCATCGCAAACTGCCACATGGCAAGAGCAATTTGCAGACGCGCTGAACGCAATGTCGCGCTCCTGGCGGAAAGCGAAGAAGTCAATACGGCTTCGAAGGAATTTCTAAATCGACTGTCAGACTACCTATTCGTGGTCGCCAGAAGCTGCGCAAGAATCACCAGCATCGACGAGGTTCTTTGGCAAAAAGGCTAGCAGGGTTTTTGAATGGCGGGCATTCTATTCAGGTCGACATCGTGTTGTAGGAAAGCGATCAAAAAGCCGTGTTCAGAAAACAGCTGGCCAACTTCAAACTGAAACTCTGGCCTACCCTATCACCCGGCCTTTTCGCCTTGGGAATGAACCCGAAATTTGGTGTCAAAGATCAACCCATCGTCCCTGCCCATCTGCCAGTTTCGCCATAACATCCTGGACCAAGAGTAACCTACCTGCCGCACAGTGATCAGCCTTTCCCGCTCAATCCAAAGCCCAAGTGAAACCATATCCCCAAGGCTCTAATCAGGGTTAAGGTTGAAGCCTCAACATAACTTATCACATCATCACCCGTCGGATGTCTGACAATACTGAGGCCAAATGAGACGTGAATCTGGCGGCCTCTGCCCCATCGATTGCCCGATGATCGTAGGAAAGAGACAGCGGCAACATAAGCCGGGGCCTAAATGTCTTTCCGTCATATACAGGTGCCATTTTTGATCTAGACACGCCCAGAATCGCCACTTCCGGGGCATTCACAATGGGTGTGAATGCCGTACCGCCAATTCCTCCGAGACTTGAAATGGTAAACGTCGCACCCTGCATGGCGTCCATCGGTAATTTCTTGTCACGTGCCAGCCGAGCCAACCCAGCGCTTTCCTGCGCAAGCTGGATAACACCTTTCCTGTCAGCGTCTTTGAGTACTGGCACAACCAACCCGTCCTCGGTCTCTACCGCAACACCGATGTGGTAGTACTTCTTGAGCACCAAGTGGTCGTAATCACTGGCGATCGAGGCATTAAATTGCGGGTATTTCTTCAAAGCATCGACGGTGGCCTTGATCAAGAAAGCGAGCGGCGTCACTTTAACCCCACTGGATTGCAATTCCAGGTTTTGGGCCTGACGAAAAGCCTCAAGGTCCGTAATATCCGCCTCGTCAAACTGGGTAACAAGCGGCACATTCAACCAGCTTTTATGCAGATTTTTCGCGCTCGCCTTTCTAATGCGGCTGAGCGGCCTGACCTCCACTTCACCCCACCTCGTGAAGTCCACCTGCGCTATCTCTGGTATTCCCGAACCACCTGAAGCGCCCTTGGCCGCGATACTTGCTTTGACAAAGTGCTGTATATCTTCCTTGAGAATACGGGCCTTGCGCCCCGTGCCAGTAACCTCCGTGATATTTACGCCATATTCCCGGGCCTGTTTCCGCACGGCAGGACCCGCGTGAACACCACCTGTTTTAGTTTCCTGCACCGGGTGCTTATCGGACGGGCTATCTGACCGCATCAATTCCGTGACTGCCTTTGCCGGCGTTTCGGCTACATTGAGCCCGGGGGTTTCTAAAAAACTTGTATCGGTAACCCCCCCAGCACTCTTAGAAGCACTCTCAATCGGCACCAAAGCAACAATCGTCATCAAGGGGTCGCCCTCATGAAGCTCATCACCTTCGTTGACGAAGACCTCCCGGACAACGCCCGCGACTTCTGTCGGGATCTCCATACTTGCCTTGTCTGACTCAAGGACAACGATGGAGTCACCATCTTCAAGCAGGTCTCCCTGGCGGACCAGCACCTCTGCCACAACAATCTCCTGTACGTCTCCGACATCCGGTACGAGAATAACGTTCAAGGTTTCCATTTTCTTTGGTGCTGATGTTACCGAAACCGGGGTGACAGACACTGGCGTTATGGACACAGCAGCCGTGACCGACCCTGGCGTCACTTTACCGGCATCAGCTTTTTCAATGGTCTCAATCTCGGCAAGAAGTGAACCTTCACTTACCTTATCCCCCTCGGAAACCGAGAATGACTTAATCGTCCCGGCGCAGGGAGACGGTATTTCCATACTGGCCTTGTCCGACTCGAGTACAACCAGAGAAGTATTGGCATCAATGACATCACCTACCGCCACCAAGAGTTCGATAACTTCCACGTCCTCTGCTTCACCCACGTCGGGCACGAGTATTTGCTCTAACATTAACGACTCCTTACAACGTCACTGGGTCTGGCTTGTCTGGATCAATCCCATAAAGTTCAATTGCCTTCGTTACCTGCGCAGCATCAATAACCTTTTCATGAGCTAATGCCGATAACGCGGCCACTGTTATGTAGTATCGGTCTACCTCGAAAAACTTCCTGAGCCGTTTGCGAGTATCGCTCCGGCCAAACCCATCCGTACCCAGCACCGAATACTGCCCCGGCACAAACTCCCGAATCTGGTCCGCATAAGCTTTCATATAATCCGTTGCCGCGATCACAGGACCATCGACTCCATCCAAGCACTCTTCGACATAACTAAGCCCGGGTTCGTCCTCAGGATGCAACATATTCCACCGATGTACGCTAAGCCCCTCGCGTCGAAGCTCGTTAAAGCTAGTAACACTCCAGACATCTGCTGTTACCCCAAAATCTTTTTGCAGCAACGCCACTGCAGCAATAGATTCCCTCAAAATAGTGCCCGACCCGAACAATTGGACGACCTTTTCCGAATTCTCTGTCGAGTTTTTCTGCAGGCGGTAGAGGCCACGAAGAATCCCCTTTTCTACCCCCTCAGGAATTGCAGGTTGTGCGTAATTTTCGTTCATAATCGTGATGTAGTAATAGCGCGGCAACTTTTCTACATACATTTCCTGCAGCCCTTGCCTGATAATCACCGCAAGCTCGTAGGCATAGGTAGGATCATAGGAAACACAATTGGGTACTGTGGCAGCCAAAATATGGCTATGGCCATCCTGATGCTGCAATCCTTCACCATTTAGCGTCGTGCGCCCAGAGGTTCCACCCAGCAGAAAACCACGTGCCTGCAGGTCACCCGCTGCCCAGCAAAGGTCGCCGATTCTTTGAAAGCCGAACATGGAATAGAAAACATAGAAGGGAATAAGGGGCGTTTCATTATTGCTGTATGACGTTGCAGCAGCTAACCACGCCGCAAACGCACCACCCTCATTAATACCTTCCTCAAGCACCTGGCCTTTTTTATCCTCACGGTAGTACATGATTTGATCTGTATCCGTGGGTTCATACAACTGACCACCTGAGGAATAAATACCGAGTTGCCGGAACATGCCTTCCATTCCGAATGTTCTTGCTTCATCCGGAACTATTGGCACGATGCGTTCGCCAATCTGCTTGTCTTTGATCAAGGTACTAAGAATTCTAACGAACGCCATGGTGGTAGAAATTTCTCTATCGCCGGTACCTTTCAGAAGGGACTTCAGCACCGACAAAGGTGGAATCGTTAGTGCTTCAAAGTCAGACTTTCTGCGTGGCAGTGAACCTCCCAAGGAAGACCTTCGCTGCTTAAGGTAGCGCATCTCTGTACTATCTTCCGGCGGGCGGTAATAGGGCACCTTATCCAGGTCTGCATCTGATATTGGAATATCAAACCGGTCCCTGAAATCCTTTAGTCCCTCCAGGTCCAGTTTTTTGACGGAGTGCGTGTAGTTCTGAGCCTCACCCGCGGGTCCTAATCCATATCCCTTAACCGTTTTTGCCAGAATGACCGTGGGTTGCCCAGAGTGGGTGGTAGCTGCTTCATAAGCAGCATAGACCTTGTAAGGATCATGGCCCCCTCTGTTTAAACGGAAGATATCCTCGTCCGTAAGATCCTCCACGATCTTCAAAAGATCAGGATACTTTCCAAAGAAATGCTCGCGAGTGTAGGCTCCGGATCTGCTTTTATAGTTTTGGTACTCGCCATCAACCGCTTCATCCATTCGCTGTTGCAGCAACCCAAGCTTATCCTTCTCGAAAAGAGGATCCCACTGCCTACCCCAAACCACCTTGATGACATTCCATCCTGCTCCACGGAAAACACCTTCCAACTCCTGGATAATTTTTCCATTACCCCTAACAGGACCATCCAGCCGCTGCAAATTACAATTGACGACAAAGACCAGGTTATCCAGATTCTCTCGACCAGCCAGTGAAATCGCACCTTGGGATTCCGGCTCATCCATTTCACCATCGCCCGCGAAGCACCAGACTTTTCGGGAACCGCGACTGGCGATGCCCCGATGGTCCAGATACTTCATGATATGCGCCTGGTAAATTGCCTGCAGTGGACCCAGCCCCATCGAAACCGTTGGGAATTGCCAATAGTCCGGCATGAGCCAAGGATGCGGATAGGACGACAATCCATCTCCGTCAACTTCCTGGCGAAATTTATCAAGTTGCTCTTCCGAAAGACCCCCTTCCAGGAAAGACCTAGCGTAAATGCCAGGCGCGGAGTGCCCCTGTATATAGACCAGATCACCGAGTTGCTCCTCAGTTGTTCCGCGGAAGAAGTAGTTAAAACCCACATCGTAAAGGGTGGCACTCGACTGAAAGCTTGAAATATGCCCCCCTAGCGTTCCGTCCTTTAGGTTCGCTCGCATCACCATTGCCATGGCGTTCCAACGAATCAGCGAGCGAATGGAACGCTCCATGAAAAGATCACCGGGCATGCGAGCTTCTTTGCTGACGGGGATAGTGTTCCGGTAGGGGGTATTAATTGCGTAAGGTAACTGCGCTCCGGTTTCCGTGACTTTGGTAGACAGTCGCTGCAGGAGATACTGGGCGCGCTCGACGCCTTCATTCTCAATGACCGAAATGATCGCCTCGAGCCACTCCTCACTCTCAACCGGATCAATGTCTGTCAGAGAGTCCTGTGCCATCTTAACCTCCAGAGGGTTAGTTTTTAAAAGTGCACCCTTATGTTAACGAAAACGACAGTGAGGAGTTAACGAATAAACTTGAAGCCTTTATTGACCAATAGTCTCGCAGAGCACTTTTATACCTTCAAGCATCCTTAGGCTGGGTCGCGTAATGAGTGACGCATCTATGGTCCTGACACGGCCACTCCAACCAAGATTCTCCCAGCGTTCATTCCAAACGCTTTTGTATTCAGGATAGGGACTGGATACAACCAGGAAATCTGGGTTACGTTCCACGACGCTTTCATAAGAGACCATTGGAACGAAGAACTCGACATCGGAAAAGATGTTCTCAGCGCCACAGATCTCAATCGCCTGGCCAATGAGATGTTGACTATTGACCGTGTAGAGCTGGGCATCCGATATCTGAAAAAACACTTTCGGCGAATCCGCGTCACGGTTTGATTGCTTGAGCCTCTCCAGCCCCACCTTGAAATCTTCCGCGAGTTCACGTCCTCGCCTAGGTTTCCCGACCAAAACGCCCAGCTGTTGAACCGCCGCCGCGATGTCTACAAGGCTACTAGCTTCATTCACAAAAACCGGATATCCGAGCGCTCTTAATTGCTCAAAAGTCCTGTGATTACCACCTGTCATCCATGCCACGATCAGATCCGGGGATTGCTCGATCACGGCCTCTACGCTGACCGAAAACGCATTACCCAGCCTTGGGATCTTTAAGGCAGCCTCTGGGTAATCAGAAAAATCCACAGTCGCTTCGATTCGATCACCTACGCCCAGGCTAAAAAGAAGTTCAGTGAGATGCGGGGACAAGCTGACAATTTTGCCCGCTGGTTCAGCTAACAATACCGCAGTACCGGAATCATCGACTACCCTAATATCTGCAAACAACGTTACAGACCAGAAAAGACACAACAACAAAGTCGTTTTCACAATTTCCGAGCCAATTTGCGGCTCAACGTTGTCCAGCTAAATGCCGGGCCCGGATCAGTCTTTCGGCTCGGCGCAATAATGCTATGACTCGTTATATCCATGATTCCGTAATTCGCCATCAGGCTCGCACAGACGTCAGACAAGACTTCGTATTGAGCGTCTTCGTAGGCAATGGTGTCGACTCCTTCCAGTTCGATGCCGATCGAGAAGTCATTACAGTGTTCACGACCATTAAAGCTGGATACACCTGCGTGCCAGGCACGTCGATTAAATGGCACAAACTGAATAAGCTCACCCGTTCGACGAATAAAAAGATGGCTGCTGACTTTTACACCCTCTAGTGCCGCCAGTTCAGGGCAGGATACATCCAGAGAGTTGGTAAACAGTTCGCACACCTGCTGTCCGCCAAATTCTCCCGCTGGCAGGCTAATACCGTGCACGACGATCAGGCTTATCTCCCCATAGGGGCGTTCATCCTGGTTAGGGCTAGGCAACTGCCTTGCCACATTTATGAGATGTTCTACCACTGACATCTTAAATCTCACTTACCTATTCGACGAGATCATATCATCCCGATAGAATACCAACCTTTCCAACCGGCAACGGCCGCTCATGAACGTGACAAAGACAGGACAGGGCATGATGACTGCCGGCGTTGTACTCGGCATGGTCTTCCTGACATTTTTTTTTGGTGAGGTCGAAGAAGACCGGAGAAATCCAAATTCCGACCCTACCTCACGCATCTATGCCGAAAGCATTGAGGTTCCCCTAAAACGGAATCGGCAAGGGCATTATATGCTTGTAGGCCAGATCAACGGCGAAGATGTAGTATTTCTATTAGATACCGGCGCCACCGATGTCGTTGTGCCGGAAAGCACCGCACGAAGACTAGGTCTGCCTTACGGGATGCGTGGCAGAGCGATGACCGCGAACGGGCCTGTGACGATTTACCAAACCCGTATCGACGAGCTTCACTTGGGGGAAATCAGGCTGATCAACATCGACGCCAGCATTAACCCTAACATGGAAGGCGCAATTCTTCTGGGAATGAGTGCCCTTGGCCAAATCGAATTCAGCCAGCAGGCTGACACGCTGACTCTAAAACAAAAATCTGGCTGAACTAATGGACTACTTTCACGAACTGACAAACACCGTAAGCAGAGCACTTGACGAAGACATTCGTGAAGGCGACGTTACCGCATCTTTGGTTGCTCCGGAAAAACAGGCTCATGCGAAAATTATCACCCGACAGCCCGCAGTGATCTGTGGTCGCCCGTGGGTGGATGAAGTCCTGAGGCAGGTGGACCCTGGCATTATCCCTGAATGGCATATCAAGGATGGCGATCAGGTACGGGCTGATACTCTGCTGTTGGAACTGAAAGGCAAGGCGAGAAGCTTGCTGACAGCGGAGCGCACGGCGTTGAACTTTCTTCAGCTACTTTCTGGTACCGCCACCCGAACAAACACCTATGTCCAGATGGTTGAGGGAACGGGCGCTACCCTTCTAGACACACGCAAGACGATTCCTGGGCTTCGGCTAGCTCAAAAATACGCCGTTAGAACCGGCGGCGCTGAGAATCACAGAATTGGCCTATTTGACGCCTTTCTCATTAAGGAAAATCACATAGAAGCCTCTGGCTCAATCACTGCCGCGATTGAAACCGCAAGACAACTGCACGGCGATCTTCGTGTTGAAGTAGAAGTTGAAAACCTGGAACAACTGGCTGAAGCGATCAAGGCCAGCCCAGACTGGATCATGCTTGATAACTTTACGCTGGAGGATATGCGCAGCGCAGTCGGTGTGGCATCAGGTACGGGCATCAAACTGGAGGCCTCCGGTGGTATTGAGACCTCTGACGAATTGAGGAAAATAGCGTCCACGGGCGTCGATTACATTTCAATAGGCGCGCTCACGAAACACACTGAAGCGATCGATCTATCAATGAGATTACAGTGACGTGATAGGCCCAGCTTCCTGAGTTCCTTCGATCGCCTTTAGCTCACGGTTCATCTGTCTGGGCATGTGGGTTAATAGCAAAGACACTACCCCCGCCAGTTGGAATCTGCCCTAAAGATTCAGCAAATCATATCAGCGCCAACAGACCAGTGATCAAAGATTATGCTTCACTGACTGCCAAGCGGCTTCTGCGAGAATAGAGGCCACCTCCGCCGGCGAACGATTATTCCTACCAGATAACCAGAGGCGGGAATATTCGAGCGTAGACCCGCAAATCAACGGTACATACATACTAGTGGGCAATTCAAGCAGCGCTCCTGACTTCACATGAGGCACAAACCAGTCATAAATCGACTGGCCAAATGCGCGATCCATCTTACGAAGCTCACGTTTCGCATTGTCCGAAAGCGTCACTTCTCGTGACAGCAAAAAACCGGCGAGTTCCGGTTGGTTGGTCACCCATTCGCAGCAAAAGGTCACTATCGCTTTGATCCCCTTATCGGCGGTTCTTCTGGGTAAAAGGGCCGCCAGCAGACGGGAGTTAAATTGATTAACGCCGTCGATGAAAACCGCTTCGGCGATTCCCTCTTTATTGCCAAAGTGGTGGTAAAGACTCCCCACGGAGCACCCTGCGTCCGTCAGGATATTGCTTACGTTGGTTCGCTCGATACCCACTTCCGAGAAATGACCAAGCGCCACTTCCATTACACGGGCTTTCAATTCACTGGTCTGGTTTTTTCGTGACATACCTAATTAGAACATTATTCTAGTATTTAGTTCTAGTTTTGATATATTGGCTTCACCCGATAGCTGTTGGAACCAATTGATGGATATTAAACTGAGTAACGAAGACCTCTCTTTTGAGACTGAGGTAAGAGAGTTCCTTGCCGGCAATGCCTACAAAGATGGTGAGGATCCAAACAAATGGCGAATGGACTGGTTTGAGAAAGCCAAAGAAAAAGGTGGCTGGGATGTCCCCAAATGGCCTGCCAAATTTGGTGGCCCTGGCTGGACGCCGAACCAGCATTATATCTGGCAGAAAGAGACGGCCAGATCGAGCACACCTTGGGACATGCCTTTTGGGCTAAGCATGTTAGGCCCTGTGCTGATGGCCCATGGATCAGAAGAACAGCAGGAACGATTTTTGCCAGACATCCGGGCACGGAAAGTTAACTGGTGCCAGGGATACTCCGAGCCCGGCGCCGGCTCAGACCTTGCCAGTCTTAAGACAAAGGCGGTGCTGTCTGAAGACGGCAGCCACTATGTGGTTAATGGCACCAAAATCTGGACCACAATGGCGCATATTGCAGACTGGATCTTTTGTCTGACACGCACCAGCGACGCGGGTATCAAACAAGAGGGTATCACTTTCCTGCTGTTTCCGATGAAGCAGGAAGGCATCGAAGTTAAGCCAATTATTACATTGGGTGGTTCACATAGCGTCAACACGGTTTTCTTTACTGATATCAAAGTACCTGTGGAAAACCGTGTGGGTGTAGAAGGTAAAGGCTGGACCTATGCGAAGGGTTTACTTGAGCACGAGCGAACAGGTATTGCTGGTATCTCGAACTCCATCGTTGCCCTGGAAGATTTAAAACAAAAAGCCAGCAGTGTGAAACGTGGTAATGGCAGCCTAATGGATGTACCCAGCTTTAAGTCCAAAGTCGCGGCACTCGAAATTGATTTAATGGCAGTTGAGTACACAGAACTCAGAAGCCTAGCAACAGCCAGCGCTGGCACGGCGCCGGGGCCTGAGTCTTCAATCTTGAAACTCAAGGGAACCGACATTCAACAAAGAATACAAAAGTTGACCATGGAAGCTGGCGGGCAATTCTCCGCGGCTTGGGGCGGCACTAATGCCGGCCCAGATTTTGCCCGGGGTGGCATGGGCGGTTATATGAGCAGTCGCGTTTACACTATTTACGGTGGTGCCAGCGAAGTCCAAAAAGACATCGTTACCAAAAAAGTGCTTGGTATTAAGTCGACGAAGAAATAGGGAACGTTGAAATGAATTTTGATTTGAGTGAAGAACAACAACTGGTTTCGGATTCGATTGAACGGTTTGTACTGGAAAACTACGCCCTGGAAAGTAGAGTCGCCATCGTGAAACAGACGCCAGGATTCAGCTTGGGCTACTGGCAAACCATGTCCGAACTCGGTTGGCTGGGGCTACCTTTCAGCGAAGACGATGGCGGGTTCGGCGGTGATCAGCTTGATACAATGGTGTTGATGGAGCAATTCGGAAAAGGACTGGTTCTTGAGCCGTTCCTTGCCAGCATAGTGCTTGGTGGTGGTGTATTGAAACGGGTAGCCAATGAAGCACAACGTAAAGCCTGGCTGGAAGTCGTCATTGATGGTTCAAAGCAACTTGCTCTGGCTTATGCAGAGCCAGACTCAGGGTTTGAGCCACACAATGTTGCTATCGCTGGTAGCAAAACCAATGATGGTTACACCCTGACAGGCACTAAGTGCATGGTTTTGCATGGAAAAACCGCTGATGCCTTCGTTGTCTCGTTCAGAACCAGTGGAGGCGTTGTTGATCAGTCCGGTATTTCCCTCGCGCTGATCCCAGCAGACCGAGAGGGCCTGACAGTCCAAGGCTTCCCGACAGTTGATGGGCTGCAGTCTTCAGAACTGACCTTTGACCGGGTTAGCGTCACGGCAGATGACCTGCTTGGCGAAATCGATAATGGATTTGGCCCGCTGAACGAGGTCATCAATGATGGCATTTTAGCCGTTGCTGCAGAAGCGCTCGGAGCCATGGAAATTCTTTACAAGGATACGGTCGCCTATACCCAAGCGCGGGAACAATTTGATCATCCTTTGTCAGATTTTCAAGTACTGCAGCATCGTATGGTCGAGATGTTCATGGAATATGAACAGTGCAAATCACTGCTCTTTCGCGCCACAATGGAAGTCGCTGCAGGCGGCGATGATGCCCAGCGCTGTGTGCATGCTTTGAAACACCTTGTTGGCAAGGCTGCATTTTTTGTAGGTGAAAACGCAGTGCAAACGCATGGCGGCATGGGTGTTACGGAAGAATTGAGAGTAGGGCACTACTTCAAGCGACTGCTCGTCATTGAAGCCCAATTTGGTAACACCGACTACCATCTGGACCAATTTTCTGCCTGACATGCCGACGAACAGCCACGATTATCCGGTGCCGCTCTGGCATCGGATTTCCCCAAAGTCAGGGCCAGACAGTGAGCTCGGTGGCTGCTAGAGATAAGGCTTGCCGCCTGAAAGGCTCAAGCGCTGCTGTGCTAATAACTTCAGAACTTAGCAGTAGAGTAGACCGTTTCGTTACTGCAACTTCAGCAAGCGACTCTTTAACGCATCAATGACAGCAACTGCGCCCTTTAAAAGGAAAACCTCGTAGCCGATGGCTTAGGGAGGGAACCTATCGCGTTTAAAGATGTTTATGCCCACGGCCTTCAAAGCATGAAGCGTATGAAACCATCATGAATACGATTCGTATTCACAGACCCTGTGTTTAGTAACGAAAAACCTCGGCCGGCCATACCGTTTAACGAGAACGCCAAAAGAAAACTGATCCAGTGCGAAAGGGTTGCACATTGGGGCAGGAGGTTTTCAACGTATTCGAATACCCAGAGCAAGGTGCTGTCGAGCAACAGACGGCGATAGGACGCTACCATACCCAACCTAAAAATAACTAAGTTAGCGACATTTTCCGTGAAAGGCTTGGGAGAGTCACCAGCATCTCAAGAAAGACACCAGTGATTGACGGCACGGAACCAAGGGGTTTTTCGGAACGACAGACGTCACTCAACTTATCAAGACTGCTGCAGCTACTTGACAGATGATGGCAAAAAGCAGCAGGCTAGAGCGCCGTGAAACGCAGCAGCATGCTCTGGGGCTTCAATGCAGGATGCTCCCGGACTGAACCTGAGTATCTAAAAAAGTCTTTCCCATGTACATATCAAAACCAACCAACCGCAGACAAGACCTTAGCATGCAATCTCATGACGAGGGATCAGCCGAAATTCGATCGGCTATTTGCAACCTCTTCTTGTTGACCATGGGGCTCATTTCAGCGCCGATGCTCTGTGCGTCTCTTCTTCGTTCTCTGGATACTGGCTGGCAACCCATCTTCTCTTTTCAAACGATCATGTTCATCTTGGTCTGGGTTACCTGGACATTTCGACGACATCTGTCTTGTGAGGCTCGCGCCTACTTTACGATTACTTCTCTGAGTATGATCGCGATGTTTTGCTTAGACAAATATGGCGTGACCCTAGCTGCAGGTCTCTGGATTCCGTTTGCCGCGGTCATGGGTGCGCTATTGCTAGGGCGCAGGGCAGGAATATTCGTGTTGCTAACGTTACTGCTGCTCACCACCATGCTCGCGATATCCTCTACTCTAGGGTTGCCAGTGCCCGCATCGGCAATAACGGAAACCTCTGCTAGCCCAACTCAGTGGGCGCTTCATATTTTCAGCTGGTTTTTCCTGGGAGGGACCATGGTTATGGCGATCGGACACCTAAACCAATACTTGTCCAGAAGCCTGAAGCAATCAGCCGACAAATCCACCTCCCTTGAACAAACCCAACTTGAATATCTAGACTTGTTCGAGAACCTCATCGACATCGTGTACCGGACCGATTTAAATGGAAAGATCATCCGGATATCACCCTCGTGTACAGATCTTGGATTTAGTCCTGAAGAGATGCTGGGAACGGTGCTAACTGACTACTACGTCGATCCAAATAAACGCTCCGAATTGCTGGCAGAACTCAAAAATAATCAAGGTACCGTGACAAACTTTGAAGCACAGCTACTGGCCAAAAATGGCGGCAGGGTATGGATTTCAAACAGTGTTAGATATTGGACGGATAAAACCGGCACGGTCAAAGGACTACAAGGAATCGCTCACAATATTAACACCTTAAAGGACGCTGATAAGGCGCTACGACGATCTCAAAAAATGTCTGCTCTGGGGCTCTTCTCCGGTGGAAAAGCACACGATTTTAATCATGTTCTTAGCATCATCCTGGGCAATGAAGAAGCAGTGCAAACCGACGCCAAGACCATTAAAGACATTAAAGACATTAAAGACGTTAAAGACGTTAAAGACGTTAAAGACGTTAAAGACGTTAAAGTGCCTATCGAAGAAAGATTAAAATCAATAGATTCCGGCGCTTCATTGTCCAGACGCCTGCTGACCTTCAGTCGTCCAGGCAGGCTCGAAGCTGAACTCTGGGAAATTGATCCTGTGATCCGCAATGTTGAAGAAATCTTGCGCCGAACCTTCGGCGAAAACATCACACTGTCTTTTCGACTTGGCTGCCGTGGAGCAATAGTTCTTGTCGATGGAAACCAACTCGAAGCATCACTCCTTAACCTGGCCATTAATGCAAGCGACGCGATGCCAGACGGCGGGGCGTTGATGATCCAAACCAAAAAATTTCCATCAAGGCTAAACGACGGAGAAGAGACTGAAAGCCAGCAAGCAAGAGACCTTATATGCGTTACGGTGCAGGCCACGGATAAAGGAATGGCAGAGCGAATAGCACCTCAGGCCTTAGAACCATTCTTTACGACCAAAGCATTAGGCGCGGGTAACGGTTTAGGCCTGAGCATGGTGCATCAGTTCGTCAACGAAAACCAAGGAAAATTGTCAATCCAAAGCCAATTGAGGCACGGCACCACTACCGCATTAACGCTAACCCAGACTGCCGTTAACGTAGAGTCACCGCCACTTAATAGCAAAGAAACTTCAGAACCCATAACGTCCCCCGTGCGAATTCTGCTCGTGGAAGATTCGGCGTCTTTGCTAACGCTGGTTCAGCGGCAACTACAGAACGAAAACTTTGAGGTCCTGACAGCTTCAAATGGCCAAGAGGCACTTGAATTGATTCACCGGGACGAAAAAATCGACTTGATTTTTAGTGACATTATGCTTCCCGGGGGCATCAGCGGATTCGACATATGTCGAGAAGCCCGGAAATTACGTAGGGATTTCAAGGTCCTTCTAACAACAGGCTACGCACAGAATACACCAAACGAAATCGATGCCATGACAAAAGCGCCAATACTTTACAAACCCTTTAGCCGCCAAGATTTAGTGACCCGGCTAGCGCAAGTCATTGCTGACCCCACACCCTCTGCGAGAGAGTTTTAGCGGCCCACGTGATACTTTTGCTAGACATCGACAACTCAAAGCATACGTCCTAGGAACTTGTAGTGCGTGACCTGGAGACTTAACCTGCCCCTTCACTTATCTTCTTACAGGATTCCGCCATGGATAAAAGTGAGGGATGTAAAAAATGAATTCTCAGACAATAAAACCGCTTGATGAGTTCAAGGTTATCGATTTGACGCATGTGCTTGCAGGACCCTATTGCACTTATCAACTTAGCCTACTCGGCGCCGACGTTATCAAAGTTGAGTCACCTAAGGGTGACATGGTCCGCGCATGGGGCGGGGAACAAGAGCAGGTCAAGCTTGGGTTAGGTACTGGCTTTGTTGCTCAGAATGCGGGGAAACGCAGCGTTGTCTTCGACATAACCACTAAACGCGGCAGCTCGCTGGTTCGCGAGTTGATTAAGCAAGCCGATATCTTTGTAGAGAACTATCGCCCAGGCACCATGGCGGATCACGGCCTTGACTACCAAACGCTGGCAGATAAAAACCCTCAGCTCATTTACGTTTCGATTTCTGCATTTGGCCAGAACGGTCCCCATGGTCACAGGCCAGGCTTCGATGATGTCATTCAAGCGACCTCTGGATTCATGTCGATCAATCAACGAGGCGATGGTCCGATTAGGACAGGGGGACCCGTATTGGATTACGCCACAGGCATGCACGCCACATCGGCAATACTCGCCGCTGTAATGCTTAGAGCGCGCACGGGTAATGGACAACATATAGATGTCGCAATGCAGGATGTGACGATGCTGCTGATGAACCGGCATTCAAGTATTGCCGCCACGACAGGCATTCCTGTGGAACCGGGCCGGAATCGTGACGGCCCATTGCTCGGTAGATACGCTACTCAAGACGGGTACGTCATGCTAGCGGGATATCGACCATCGAATCAAAGACCAATTCTTGATGCTATCGGACTCGCCGAATACTCTTCAATGACCACCTCCGAACTGTTAATTGCCATGCCAGAGATAGAGCAGCGAGTTGAGGAAGTCCTTAGGGAAAAAACAAGCAGCGAATGGGATCAGATTTTTAGTCAAGAGGCGGTTGTCGCGGGTGCTGTTGTAGATCTGGCTGATGTCATTAAGTCAGGGCAACCAGCAGCCAGGGGAATCTTTGCCGAGGTCCAAAGCGAGTTCGGCAATCACCAGGTGACTACAGCTGGATACCGTATCAACGATTCAGTCTTCTCCCCCGACTCGCACGTGCCCACGTTGGGTGAAAATACTCGCGAAGTGCTGGCAGAATTGGGTTACAAAGAAGATGAAGTTGCTGCTTTTTTTGCTGAAGGAGCAGTCAACTAGGTCGAGTCTTTAAATAAAAGCTAACGACCTTTCCCAGAATCCGAGGATATCTTATCGTCGTTTAATGGCTACTAGCGTCACTTCGACTTGCGCTAATTGAAAGCGGCTTGGGTAAATAAAAGAAAACCACGGCTAAACAAGCTTCATGACGAAACCAGTGATGGAACCCAGCACAAAAATATAAATGGGTGGCATGCTAATTAGCAGGCCCAGCATCCGCTTTTCGGAAGAACGGTAGTAACCAAGTGCATATAACATTCTTCCTATCGGCCAGAACACACCAATACCAGCCGCCCAGAGAGGGCTAACTGCGATCGAGAACAGCCAGAGTCCCGGCAAGAACAATACAAGATGTTCCAACGTATTTTGATGCGCTCGCACATAACGCATATATTCCTCTGGCCCTTCGTGTAAAGGTGCAGGGACATTAAATTTTCCTCGCGCCATGCCGGATTGGTAAAGCGTGAAGTAATACGCCAACAGTGCGAAGCCACTAACGATACCCGGATAAGCCAGATCGCCCATACGTTTACTCCCGTAAGCTTTAAGTCGCGGGATTATGCGGTAGCGACTTCCTTCTCGCCAGAAGAAAAAAACCTGATACAAATCATCCAAGGATGCACCGCCATCAAGTATTCCTGCTCGGGATACAATTATCACAACAAAAAACGATCTGGGCAGTGGTGTCGTCAGGCAATTTATGACCGGTCACGGCAATACTGTTATGTTAAAAATACTGGGTTTGTCTGGAGCAAGGAACTATTCGCGGCGTTATTTTCGACTAACTGTCTGCTGTATATCTGGCGGCATCAAAACTTACTTCCGTGCAGCACGCCATTTTTCACTGGCTCCTATAGTGGCACCAGATTGTTAGCGGCCCAAGAATTTAGTATCCGGCGTTCTTACAGCAAAGGCACAGATCAACTGACTCACGACGCCTGCCATGTCATCTTTTTTCGCACAAATGACGTAAAATCTAATGCCACGTGCAGCGCACCGTTTCTCTTAACCCTTTTCTAGTCCTGCCGAATCGTAACAAGGAAGCTCTATTGAAAATCGCAATCATTGGCG
>Ga0206130_10000863_pt1 | contig 47389 bp, 44 predicted proteins | sample Helgoland_Spring_9_FD_148637 | JGI IMG/M metagenome (GOLD analysis project Ga0206130, IMG submission 148637) | Pelagic subsurface seawater microbial communities from Kabeltonne, Helgoland, North Sea - Helgoland_Spring_Bloom_20160512_1 | ecosystem: Environmental > Aquatic > Marine > Epipelagic ...
ATCGAATTCCCTCCGCTCCCGCATCAATTTCGCAATCCGCATCACCTCCAGTGCAAACGAATACGATTCATCAAGTATCAGGTTGTCCTCTTTCATTTTCTTACAATCCAAAATCTATAATCAAACATCCAAAATTATTCCACCTTTCTCGCCGCAACAATGCCAACGCCAAGATTGCCCGCGAACTGCTTCAGGATTTCCACGCCCGGGCTTTCCGTGACCTGCGTGTTATCGTCGATCACCGCACATTGTTCGATCTCCCACCCTTCGCCGAACCACCCGGCCAGCGTTTCCGGGGCGAACACCCTGTGCGCGTTGAACTCGATTCGCTGCGGGCCAATCTGGGTCGATAGGTAGAGCACCCCGCCAGGCTTTACCATTTTCTTCAGTTGGGCGATTCCCTTCAGGTGTCCCTGCGGGTCGATCGGATCGCCGTATCGACCGAGGCCGAAGTGCTCGATCGTGTGGAGGCAGGAAAGCGAGTCCGTGCAGGCGATCCATTCATCGGGAAGTTCATTCATCAGATCGAGTTGGTGAAAGTTAACATTGCGAACTTTCGCGGGTTCCGGCCGGATATCGATCACGTCCACCTCCCGGAAGACGGAGAGGCTGCCGATGAACCCGTCCAATCTCGAACCGATATCGACGTGGCGAGTAGGACCCGATTCGTAAATCCAGCGGGCGACCAATTGATCCTGGAAAAAGTATGCGCCAAGCGAGCCAGACGCCTCCTCCCATTCCGTCAGGATGGGGAGTTCCCGTCCCATGGGGAAATCGCCGCCGCTCCCTGCAAGCCGGTATGCCTTTCTCTCGCGCACGTAGCGCGGCCAGCCACGCAAAGCGGCGGCGATCCTGCGCGGCTGGACGCCGGCGTTCCTCAGCAATGCGCGTATCATGGGTGTGTATTGTCCTCTTTCATTTTCTTACAATCCCAAATCCATAATCAAACATCCAAAATCATCTCCCCGCGAGCCTGTGGAAAATCTCCATCATGCGCTCCGCGACCTTCTCAGCCGCATAGGTTTCCCGCAGTTTCAAGCCACATCCGCGGATTTCATCCGCACTCATGGCCAATACCTCATCAAGGGCGGCGAAAAGCGAATCGGATTCATCCAGGGTGAAGCCTCCCTTGCCGGTTGCCACGGCGAGGATTTCCTCCACCGAGGTTTCCCTGACAAAGCAAACCGGGGTGCCTAGGTAATAGGCTTCCAGAGCGGGCAGGCCGAAGCCCTCGATCTCCGACGGGAGGATCAGTGCGCGGGCGCTGCGATATGCATCCTGGAGTTCCAGGTCATTCAGGAATGGCCGCTTCACGATGCCCTTCGATCTCTCTACCAGGTGCGCCGCTTCCGGCGGGACGTTTCCGATCAGGTGAAGGGTGGGCAAGGTGCGCCCCGTGGCCATTGCAGTAACCCACCAGCGGATGAGATGCTGCGTGCGCTTGTGCGGCTCGCACGAGGCGAGGTGGATGACGAAATCCTTCTTCTTCTCCTCCGCCACCGGCTGGGGGATGCTTTCATAAAGGCATGGTTCGTAGGTGACCTCGATGGCCTTTCTCGGGATCCCGTGTCGATCCATGAACGACACGATTTGTCCTTTGGACGTTTCGGAGACTGTGAGGATCGTATCCGCCTCCCGAAGTGTGTGTTTCAACAACATCGCCCAATAGCCGTATTCAAACCGGTTTCTCCATTGAGGATAATTGTCCTCGTCATGCTGGATGATTGTGTCGTGGATGGTGACGACGGATGGATGGCAGAAACCACTTAACATCGGAAGGTAGCCCTTTGGGTAGTAGAACAAATCCGCAGCCCGGCCTCTCTGTAAGAGCAGCGGGTGGAAGTGGTCGGTGAGAAGGCGTCTCCATTTTTTTCGAGTGCCCCAAGGCAGGCGTTGCACCGAACTGATTGATTCGGGCGCTTGTTGGGATGTTTCCGAAACGACGACCTCGATATCGAGGCACGGTCGTTTTTGCAGGGCTTCAAGCACCACCTGAGTCATTCGGGAAATACCGAAGCTTCGGTCATATCCCGGATTCTGGTCGGCGAGATAGACGGTGATTCGGGTCTCCCGCAGGGCGGTTGTTCCGGCTATGCCATGGGGCTTTGCCTGGATAAACCGGTCTTTCGGAGTTGCGGCAGCCAGAGATGACGGAGTTGACTTGCGCGGAGCGGTTGATTTTTTCTCTTTTACCGACGCACCGTAACACTGATCCGCTGAAGCGCCGGGAAACGGGGAGGCTGAGCTTGTTTTTGGATCTTGATAAGGAGTAACGACCTTATTGTCGTCTTCTTCGTTGTCCTCGTCATGCGATGCCAGGGCGGCAAGGTCTGCACCGTCCGCCGCACCCAGCTCCAGAAATACATCCGTCAGTTTCGCCGAGAAATCCCTGATCTGGTAATGCGATAGAAAACAGGCTCGCAGGGCGCGAACGTCCTCCAAGGATCCAGGTGTCCTCATTGCCGAACAGCATTCCAGCAATTTTTCCGCGAGGGCAGGTGGATTTGCCACAGGAGAAAGATAAGGATGTCCGCTTGGCAGCACCCCTTTGACACCATCGGACGCTGCGGCGACGATCGGCATGCCGTAGGCCATCGCCTCGATCACCGTCAGGCCGAAACTCTCCCATCGGCTGGGCGCGAGAAAAATGTCATGATCGATGAAGCATTGGTGCTTTTCGTTGCCGCCAAGATAGTCTTTCTCGATGATTCTGATTCTACCCGTCCATCTGGACAACAACTTGTCGGCGATCCAATCAAATCTAGTGATGATCGAATCGCTGATTCCGCCTGCGAAGGTCACTTCGAAGCACCATGATGGATCGCAATGCTCCAGAATTTCACCCATGCACTCAAGGGCATCGATGATTCCTTTCTCCAGAGTGCCATGGGAAAGGAAAAGAATTTTGAAACATGGCGCATCCGTGGTGGCCAATTCCTGTTGGCGGTCCAGTTTCAGAGGGATTAGCTTTTCATCAAATTCCGGGCAAGGATCTTCAATGCCATTGCAGATGACCAGTTCCCGCTTGGAGGCGACGGCGAGGGAGTCCTTCCGGGAGTTGTCGGAGACAGCGATCGAAGCAAAGGGTTCGTCAAGCGCCCAAGCACTGATCCTGCGTGCGAAGTGATCCATCCACTTTGGCCCATCCAGAGTGAGTCGGTCCGAACCATGAGCCCATTCCCCATGGCCAATAGCGTGCCAGTGGAATACGACCCGAGGATACAACAGGCGCAAAACGCCAAGCAGAGCCCAGTCGCGTAGCACGGAACTCCACTTCACCGGGCCCGGGACGTAATAGAGAATTGGCTGGAATGTCCGTAGTTTTATCGAATAGGCCTGAGCTAGATATCTGATGGCCAATCCCAGTTTGGCGAATGTGCTTTCTCCGATGTCATCGAGCGAAGTTGAGAATTGCGTATTGATGTGGTGAATCTCAAAATCTTCAGGCCGTTTGCGTAGGGTTTTCACTGCCAGCGAAACCATGCGGCTCTGCCCGTGCTCGGGTGGTGGTACCTGAGCAAAAATGACGATGGAAGTTCGGGGCATGGATGGATTGAAACGTTAAATCTTAAATTTCAAACTTGAAAGAAGAGCGGGGAAAGCCGGAGGAGAGAGGATTTTAGCATTTGATCTAGCCTCCCGGCAGTCCCCTTCGGGCAGTTCGCGGATAGCTCCTGTCTATCTCGCTCTCCTCGATTCAGGTTTACCCCAAAGCGCAGCATCAAGTATCTCGCCATTCGCCTGCTGTCCGGTTCCGAAAGTATATGCAAGGCTCACTATTAATGCCAAACGCGCTTCTCCGCCCCATCCGGTGCGCTCCAAATACGCCATACACTGCGGGCTTTCCAAGGACTCCAAAACTGCGGCCACCACCGCAGTCGGCGAAAGCTTGCGAACCAACCGGGCATCCTGAGCAAAATAATGCACGAGATCGATTCCAGGCATGCCGCGTGCCGCACCCCATTCCCAATCGAGAACCATCAACTCATTGTCCTTTGTCCGTAGGAGGTTCCATCGTGCAAAGTCGCCATGCCGGATGGTTGGAACCAGTTTGAGATTGGCCAACGATTCTAAGGCATTGTGCCCGTTCTTGGATGACAGGGTATGTTCAATCGTGGGCCATTCGGGGAGTTCCTGGATTGTGACGGGCGGTTCGTTGGAAATCCAAGATCCGAGCAGCGCGATGGCATCTGCGGAATCTCCCGCGTCGAGCACGGTGCCGTGGAAGTAGGGCATTCGCATCATCGAAATCCCGTCTCCATACTGAGTTCCTAGAACCTCGGGAATGCCCGAAACTCCTGATGGCAGACTTGCGAGCGCGGCCGCCTCGCCTGAAATCACTTGATGCCCACCCTGGCCGAAGGCGATCTTGGCAACCTCAACGCCGTTCTGTGTTTCAAACGATGCGATCGCCCTCCGCACTCGATGTTCTGGGCTTCCGAGCATGATGCCTAATGAACCGGGAAGCACCTCGGGGAATGCCGGATTCGGAGGATTCGGACTTGCCCCCGCAGTGAGCTTTCGGAGAATGAGGTGGTGGATTCCGATACGCACTGCACCCTCCAGAGTGCGAACGAATGCCTTTGCTGCCACACGCTGGGGCTGATAGAGGCGCAGTGCCCTCATGGCGGCGCGGCGGTCGGCGGGCAACGCCAACAGCACGCGACCCTTCTTGCTGATGAGGGCCAGTTTTCCTCCCTGCGGCTCAAATTCGGCGAGAACCATCTCCAGAGCTTCAGTGTCAGTCATGAAATAAAACGGGTGAGTTGTGGGGGAGATTTGCCAATTCTGTATCAATCGCGTGAATCACGTCATTAACCACTTTGTCCAACGATTGGCTGGCATCAACGACCCGGAAACGTGGATGGTTTTTCGCCAGTTGCAGATACCGTTCCCTGGATTGTTCCAATGCTTCCTTGCTCACTTCCTGCTTACGGCTCAGCAGCACATCCGGCTCGGCATCCAAAAAAAACACGCGATCCGGTTGGGGCATGCAGCGGCTCGCAAGGCGTGCCAAAATCAGCGGGCCGCCGTATCGATAGCGCCGCGGATCGACGAGCAGGTCGCCGTGATAGCGATCATAGAGAACCACCCCGGAGGAATCCTTTTTTCTGAGTAGCCTGAACCATCCCGTCCACCAGTTGATCCACAACCATCCGAGTTTCGCCATCGAACCCAATTGTCCACGCGGCGTCTGCCCATGCGGATTATCTGCGGTTTGAATCGCAGAGTCAGGTTTTTCGGCAGAAAATGCCAGCGGACGCCAATGCCCGCAGGTCACTTCGATGCCAGAGGCTTCGAGTTTGTTGGCGATCTGATCGATTACCGCGGATTTACCGGAACCGTCACATCCGAGGAATGCGTAAAATGCCATAGAGGTTGGAGCTGAAACGATGATGGGATTATTGCCGATCCCCGGCGGATGTTTCCAGCAAACGGACGTAGCGTGTAATTTGGCAAGAAGATGCCCACTTGGAGGTTTTGCTGGAGTCTACGTTCAACGATCGGGTCAAGTGTGCGGTCCAGAGGCTCTCGAGAGCCTGGATCCCTCCATCCACATCATTGTCGCCGCAGAGAAAGTCCTCCATTCCTGCCTCCACCAGCACCTCGTGCATTTCGGACTTGGGTGGCACGAATGCCAAAATTGGTCGCCGTGCGCCGAAGTAGTCTACAATTTTACTGGGCATGAAGAGATTGTGAGCCTCTGCGACTACCAGCAAGAGGACGGGGCTTTGTTTGATTTTTTCGAGGTATTCCTGATAGGAGACGGATTTTTCGATCCGGCATACATCCTGGAGATCGAGTCCATCAAGGAGCATGTCGTGGGATGCGATCCATGCGCCATGGAATGTGAATCGCGTCTGTTCCCGCGCTTCGGGGTGCCGTTCCAGAAATCCGGCAAGCGCATTGAGGAATGTTGCGGGATTACGTGATCCCGTGAGGTCGAAATTCCCGTAGTAGCCAATTTCAAAGAGTTCGCCCACTGCGCCACCTTGATTGAATGCCTCTTCATCATAAAAGTAGGGCACATGTTCGGCGGTTTCCTCGGGAACCAGACCGGTTTGGATGTAAGCCTGCCGGTTTGAATTCGCGGTGAACACCACCCTGCCGGCTTGGTGGAGGGTCTCCCGTTCGAGTTGTTCAAGTTTGCCGGACAGAATTTTCACGAGTGGCGATCGCCGTGGATACAATTTCCTATGCGGACTGACTGATTCCTGAAAATCGAATGTCCAACGGGAGTCCACCAAGTTTTTCCGCCAGCCTGCGAGTAGTATGGAAGCAGGAAGAACGAACGCAAGGATCCGATCATACCGAGAGAAGTCGGTTGTCCCTTTGTAGAGGCTTTTCGCCCAAGGTGCGACGATGTCCGGCCAGATCGCAAGATTGCAGAACGTTCCGAACCAATGCTCCATTTTACCTTTTCCCAGAAAACGGTTCAGCAGGGTGATCAGAAGGTTGCGTTTCCGGATAACCTTTAAATTTGGATGGCACAGCAGTTCCTTACCGTTTCTCTCGACACCGAATTCTGTAGTGATTACGTCGACGTCCCAGCCATTCTCCAGGAATCCCTTGGCGATGTAGAATGGGCGTTTTGCATTGCTACTCCGGCAGGGAGGAAATGCATGTGTGATAATTAGCAGTCGCATCGGGAATTCCAGGTAGTGGCAAAGCTCAGGGGGCTTTGCTCCAGACCTTGCGGTTCACGTAATCGGTATAGCCAAGGATGATCTTCGCCACTTTCCAGGAAACCTGATTCACATCGTAATCCAATGGAGTCTTGCAGGGACCCAATGAATCGAACTGCATACGGGTCATCTCAACCGCCTGGACGATCCGCTCGGGATCAAGGCCGGTCATGATCACCGCACCTTCGTCCATGCCCTCAGGTCTCTCATGGGCTTCGCGGACCGTGACTGCGGGGAAGCCGAGGATGGAGGATTCCTCTGCAATGGTGCCGCTGTCCGATAGGGTACAGAACGCATTTTTCTGCAGAGATACATAGTCGAAGAAACCCATAGGAGAAAGGGCCTGCACCAACGGATGCAGTGTGTGTCCGTTACTCTCCAAGCGCTTGCGTGTGCGGGGGTGAACGGAGAATACCAACGGGAATTGGTAGCGCTCAGCCAAGGCATCGAGTGCCTCCACCAGCAGTTTGAGGTGTGCCGGATCATCCACGTTCTCCTCCCGGTGTAGGCTTACGGTCAGGTATTCCCCGTTTTTTAGGCCAAGACGTTGTTGGATGTCGGATGCATCGATGCCTGTGCGGTGATGATCAAGTATCTCCTTCATCGGTGATCCGGTTTTCATCACTCTGTCCGGAGGAAGACCCTCGGCGAGCAGATAGCGGCGACCATGTTCCGTATAACAAAGATTGATGTCGCTCACATGGTCAACGATCCGGCGGTTAATCTCTTCCGGCACCCTCATGTCGAAACAACGGTTTCCGGCTTCCATGTGGAAGATGGGAATCTTGCGCCGTTTTGCGGGAATCACCGAGAGGCAACTGTTGGTGTCGCCGAGAACCAGCACCGCATCCGGTTTTTCTTGTTCCAGGATGGCGTCCACACGGATGATCGTGTTGCCTATCGTTTCCGCAGCGGTCTCGGCAGCCGCACTCAGGAAGTGTTTCGGACGCTTGACTCCTAGCTCCTCGAAGAAAATCTCGTTGAGCTCGTAGTCGTAGTTCTGTCCGGTGTGGACGAGATGGTGGTCGGTGGTTTCGTCCAGCACGGCGAGCACGCGGGACAGGCGGATGATTTCGGGGCGAGTGCCCACGATGGTCATGACTTTGATTTTGGACATGGATATAAAGTTGGAAGAAGTGACTGGTGCCGAGTGATCAGTGGTAGATTTGGCTAAAAGCTGAAACGCTGAAATTGAAGAGTTGCCTTGCGCCGGACGGAAGGCCGCAGGGAGGAGCGTCCCGCTCGACCCTGTCAGATTAAGAGTTTTCAACCGCAGATGAACGAGATGCAAGCAGTTAGAAATCCAGTAATTCCCCTCTTTATCTGCGTAAATCCTGTTTATCTGTGGTTCAATTCTTCGGTCTTCATGTTAAAACTGACGGTGTTGGGCGTCTCGCTGAGCGCTCGCACAACCTTAGCCATTGCGCTCCTGGGGGATTATGGGAGGACGTTGACGAAATGGGTGTCCGGATGTTCCGGGTCGAAAATCTCGTTGGCCCAGAAAAGTGTGAGCATTTCGCTCTCTCCGGTGTTTTCGATCGAGTGGGTCAGCCCCGGGGGAATGTCCACTACTTTGATCTCCTTGTCGTCCACCGCATACTCGATGACCGCATCACCCAGGACGTTCCGGAAGCGGATGACACCCTGACCTTGGATCACACAGAATTTTTCGACCTTGGTATCGTGGTAGTGGTTTCCACGGGTGATCCCAGGTTTTGTTTTTGAAACGAAGATCTGGCCGAATGCCTCGGACTTCACCAGTTCAAACAACCATCCGCGATCATCGGTCTTTAAATCAATCGGACGTGCGAAGTCTTTCTCATCAAGAAACGACAAATACGTCGAATAGAGGCATTTGGTGAGAGGGTCGGCGAGGTCGGGAACCATCGCAGATGAGCGGCAGTCCCGGAAGGATACGATCCTATCGTGGAGTTCGCCCAGAGTGATGTGGTGCTCCGGGGTGACTTCCCTGTGGGTTCCTCCATCCGTTACAGATTTTCCGCCTACCAGTTCCATGAGATCACGAACCACATCGTCGATATACACGAAGCGGAGTTCGGCGGATGGATCGCTGATTGTTACAGCTTGGTTCCGGCTGACATTGTGGCAGAACGTGGCGACCACGGTGTTGTATTCGGGGCGGCTCCACTTGCCGAAGACGTTGGGCAGACGATAGATGAAAACTGGTGCTCCCGACTTGTGCTGGTGTTCTAGCAGGGCATCTTCCGCCATTTTCTTGCTGATCCCGTAGGGATTATCACGCTCGGCCTGGATTGAAGAGGACATCGCGATCGGGATCTTGCGTCCGTCCCTTGCGACCACATCACACAATTCCCGCGTAAAATCGGCATTTCCGATCATAAACTCCTTCTCGTCCTTGGGTCGGTTGACACCGGCGAGATGGATTACGAATTCGCATCGGGCAATCATCTCGGGCAGCTTGCTGGGATCGCTCCCACTATTGTATTCAATGACTTCAAAATCGTCCCTGCGTCTGAGTGCCAAGCAAACTTGTTTGCCTACGAATCCGGCGGAACCGGTAACTAAAATGGTTTTCATAATGAGATAATAAGTCGCTGCGCTCCTGTTGAAAGGTCAAAGGTCTGGTGATGTAGAGGCGAGAGGGGCCGTGGTTCAGAAACCGCGTCTGCAATGAGGAATGAGCTTCGTAGGTGATTCGCTGGGGTTGTCGCGATTTCTAAATCGCGGTTTCTTTCTTTGAAGAGGCGCTACGCTTTTGTCTGAAAGTCCGAAAGTCCGAAAGTCGCAGGTCGAAAGTCGCAGGTCGAAAGTTGGTAGATGAAGTGTTGAAGAGCTGTCGATACAGCGCTTGGACTTTTGACCTTGGACTTTTAGACATTCGACGGAGCAACGCGACTCTTTGCCGCATCCGCTTTATGCATGCCCGCCGACGTTCGCATGCGGATTTTCAAGTTCCTGGCGGACATAATCCAGATTCAGCAACATCTCTTCCAGTTCGTTGTCGCTGAGCTGGTTGGTGTTGCCGGAAGTGTAGTCCTCAACTACAGAGACCTTTTGTTCTCCTTCTTCGAAAAACAGGGAGTAGTTCAAATCGCGGTTGTCCGAGGCGATCTGGAAGTAATCCCCGAGGTCGTTGGACCGCACCATCTCCTCGCGGTTCATCAGGCATTCGTGTTTCTTCTCTCCGTGGCGGGTGCCGATGATCCCGATCTCGTTGGTGCCCTTAAACATCTTGTGTAATACCCTTGCCAGTTGGCCGATGGTCGCCGCCGGAGCCTTCTGCACGAAGGTGTCGCCACCGCGTCCGTTTTCGAACGCAAACAGAACCAGATCCACCGCGTCGTCGAGGGTCATCATGAAGCGGGTCATCTCAGGGTCGGTAATGGTGATCGGTTTGCCGGTCTTGATCTGGGTGATGAACAGTGGGATCACCGAGCCCCGCGAAGCCATCACGTTACCATAGCGGGTGACGCAGATCGTTGTCTGATCCGGCTTGAGGTTGTGGGATTTCGCCACCGAGACCTTCTCCATCAGTGCCTTTGACATGCCCATGGCGTTGATCGGATAGACCGCTTTGTCGGTGCTGAGGACCACGACATTTTTCACGCCGTGGTTGATTGCCGCGTTCAGGGTATTATGGGTTCCAGTGACGTTGGTTGCTACCGCTTCCATCGGGTAGAACTCACAGGAAGGAACTTGTTTCAATGCAGCAGCGCTGAACACGTAATCGACTCCGCGCATCGCCTCGGAAATCGATTCCGGATTGCGTACGTCACCGATATAAAATTTCAGTTTTGGCGAGTTGAAGGCATGCCGCATGTCTTCCTGTTTTTTCTCGTCACGGCTGAAAATTCGGATTTCGGCAATATCGGAATCTAGAAAGCGGCGGACAACCGCGTTGCCGAACGATCCAGTGCCGCCGGTGATTAGGAGTGTTTTGTCTTTGAACATGGTGGGGATGTGGTTTGGAGTTTGGATGGATTTTTTGGATAAATTGGAAATTGAGTCCAAAATTTCAGGATTGGTATGCAGCTGTGACAGTTTCTGCAATGCGGGGCCACCGAAGTTCGGTATCAACTAATAAACGAGCAGCGCCTGCCATATTCGCTCTTTCGGCCTCACCAGTTTGTGACATTTCTATGAAGCCATCGGCAATTTCCGTAACGGAAAGGCCAATTTCAAGACCAGCAGCATAAGGCCCGATCAATCCGCAAGGGTTGGCCGGTTGCGTCACGAGGCAGGGCTTTCCGCATGCTAGAGCCTCGATTACTGAGAATGACAAGCCTTCCCAGCGTGAAGTGTGGACAAAAAAATCTGAGGACAGTAAATAATCGAACTTTTCCCCTGCGTATGCTGAACCGGCAAAATGAACGGAGCTCTGGATCCCTAGTTGCTTGACCATATCCAGAAGTCCTTTCTGACGGTTTTTCCAATCCGGCCCTACCAGGACAAGTCCAATGTCGACTCCTCGGCGCGTGGCTTCCGCCACACCGTTCAGCATAAGGTCGAGTCCCTTTTGCTCAGTGTCCAATCTACCGATGAACGAAAAGATGGTCTTCTTTTTCCATTCAGGCCTTGCGGACAGAATTGGATTTGAGCCCGGAGTGGAGGGAATCGTTTCACGGTCTATGCCGTTGGGCTCCACTACAATCGGAGTTGTTACGCCGTATCCCTTTATTGCTTGCGTGTCGCCCACAGAATGAACGAAGAGAGACTTGTTGATGTAGGGGCGCTCAAAGAGAAATTTGTAGGGTAGTTTCAGATGTGGCCGGCGCTTCAATAAATGGGACGAGCAATTGCCGTTCGGTGTCACCGCATAGGGTATTCCCACAGATCGCAATTTCGCTGCCAAAAGGACATTGGCGGGGACATACATGGAATGAAAGTGAACAATATCCGGCTGGATCGACCTAACTTCTTCGAATAGTCCGGCAGGCAATCTCCATGGCCAATAGTTGGGTGTGAAATATCGAAGCGTAACATCTGGAATCGAAATGGCAGCCTTGGAGGATATTCCGATAATGTACACCTTATATCCGAGTGTCGCCTGATTGATTGCGAGGTTATAAATGGTCTTTTCAACCCCGTTTGCTGTATCTGGATTGCACCGACCGTTTACAAAATGTAGAATTTTCATGGCAGGGATTTTATGAGGGAAAGCTGATCAGGTTCCGGGAATGCTTCCCGGTTGATTCGGAGATGAAAGCGACAACCTCTTCGATCACATCGGAGTCGGCCTTTGAGCGATCAATGGCAAGATACATGTGGGATTTGCACGAGAGAGAGTCATTCGCACCAGACGTCAGTTGGATTATCCCATCCGGTTGAGGCAGGGTTGAGGACACTAGGCGAGCCAACCACCTAGAGCCTCCATAACGATAACGATTTGGATTCGAAATCAAGTCTTCATGGAATCTATGAAAGATTATAAATGCTCCTCGCGCGCGGTCGTCGGCAATTCGAAGCCGGAAACCTATAGTCCAATCAAGCCAGAGAAAAATTAGGTTTACTGTGGACTTCATACACCCGTCGATCGGGACTGATTTTGAAGGAGGCACTATAATCTCCTCCGTGAGGCCGGATTTGATCATTTCAGGACGCCATTCTCGAAGTCTTGGCCTGATTCCTAGCTGTTTTAGTCCTAATTTGATCCCCTCCAGGATTTTTTCATCGGCGACTCCATCCTCGTCTTGTATTGCAAACCACGGAACGGGAGAGGTAATCCGCATCTTGATCTCGCGCATCCACTGGCGTTTCCATCCGAGAAGTGTTTCCAGTGGTCTTCGTTTGAACCCCTCCATCCACAGTTTTCTTCGCAGTGGTTTGACCCATTGCTCGGATTTTTCCGGTTCACCAGCCAGAGCAAGGGCGAAAAGCTTTTTCCCCCAGTTGTCGCCGACCGCGTGGATCAAAGCTTTTTGGAACGCTTCGCCATCGGATATGGCTGCGTTGCAGATTGCATGCCCATAGCGGTTCTTAAAGAAACCTCCCCATATGAGACTCGCAAACCAGCAGATCAGTGCCTCATGGGCTAAGCGGGGTTGAAGAAAACCAAACGAGGAGACGGTGGATTCACTGAAGATAGTGCTGTTGTCGATGTAGGTGGCGCCGTGCCATTCCATTCGCGGGGTGAGATCGATATGCCCCCAATGGTAAAAGCAGCCTTCCACGTAGGTGCGGCGCATCACCCACCAGGGTCTCCCCAGTGCCTTCGTCATGCCGGTGCGGGCGGCGGCCATGTCAGTGACCAATACGTCCACATCACCTCCGCGACCGAGGTTTGCGCGGAAATCGTGGTTTCTGAGAACCACATAATCAGGTAGGCCATGCAGGAACGTTTCAATGGCTTCGTATGTGTCTTTTTCCGACGGCATTTGGGATTTTTTCGAGATTTTAATATTGGTGAATCCGATTTTGCATTCGGGTTTGATAGGCTACTAGGGGAGTGGGAATTTCTAGAAACCAAGTGACAAACTCTGCGGTCATACGGGTTTTTCCAAACCGATCACCTCTTCGTATTTATCAACCATGGAGTCGGCCATTTTCTTCCAATCAAAGACATCAAAGGCGCGTATCCTGCAGGCGTCTGCACGGGATTTGCCGTTTTCGAGTTCAGTGGCCAGATCGACCATTGCTTGGGCCAGGCGGGCAATGGTTTCCTCGCGACTTCCCGGTTCGATGGCAAAGCCAGTTTCACGATCAACGATGAGTCCGGGGCCGCCCCAGTCGAGACAAATGACGGGTACGCCCAGAGCGAGAGATTCTAGGCAAGCCTGACCGAAGGCCTCGTGTAGTGCGGCATGAACCAAGGCATCTGCTTTGGAAATTTCCTCATATACATCGTCCAACTTGGGAAGGCGGCCGCTGAATTCAACCCTGTCGTTGACATCGAGTTTTTTTGCTAGGGCTTTTAGGCGTTCCATGTCGGGACCCGTCTGAAGAATCACCAAGCGGACGTCGATGGATTGTGACGCTTCCGCCACCGCTTCGATCGCTAGATCGACCCCTTTCCAGTGAATTAGCCTGGCAGCCGTGATAAGCCGGAGGGTGGTCGGTTCCTCTTGAGAGGCGCGATCCGGCAAATTCGGCACATCGGCTTGCCTGATTCCTGATTGAGGCAGCACGCTCAGGCGCTCAACACCAAGGGACCGCAATACGGCGGCGGTTTGCTCAGTAGCTGCAAATGTCCAGGCTGCATTTTGGTATAGTGAGCGGGAACCCGGAAGATGGCTGACAAAGGTCGAAATCCAGACCTTTGTCCGTTCAGCGATTTTGCCTCGCAAGCTCTGTGAAGCAACGAGCCCGGGAGGGGTGCATTCTCCCCCCCCCACCGGACCGAAGATGAAAGGGCACGGCAGGGAGGCCAAGCGGCTGGGTATCCAGTATCTGCCGAAGGTGACGTGGTGTGTCAGATCGACAGATTCGTTTGCGACGATTCTCCGTGCCGTTGAGCGGACACCGAACTGCCAAAGGATGTAAAACAACTGCACGCCTCTGCCGCCTTTTTTCCAAAACGTTAGCCAATGCGGCGGATCCCAATAGATCCAGTGGACATTCTTGATCCATGCTTCGTCTGACGCTTCGATCGGTCCGCGGTTGTTTGCGCGTGTGATGACCCACAGCGAAACCCTCTGGGACAACTCCCTGGCAAGGTTCCAACCAACCCCGGGTTCGGATCCCCGACCGGGTTCGCAGGCATAGGCGGATAAGAGAACTTTTCTCAAAACAATATCAGAAGCTTAGGACAATCGGCGGCGTAGAAAGGCGCGCCCGGGTACCTCGATCCATTTCCAAACCAAATATGCTGCGGCGATCGTTACGATTGAAGTCACAAGGAAGTAGGAAATCTTCACGAATGGTGACGCCATGCTCAGGCTCTCACCCAGAAATCTTGAATACGCCACCCGGAAGTAACGTTGCACGGGCGCATGCAAAAGATATACACCGTAGGAAATTTCTCCTGCCAAGATCCATCCCTTGCTCCTCCATCCCGGTAGCTCTTGAGAATCACATATTGTCAGAAAATAGATCGCTGACGCAGCCATAATTGGCATCCAAACATACTCATATTGCGCAATGTTTAGGATATGGTGTCCGGTGAGACCCAAAACGAGGAAGGCGATCGCAAGCCAGAGCGGACGTCTGGTGATTTGTAAATCAACCTTCAGAAGATCGACAATCCACATGCCAAGGATGAATTCAGCCAGTCTATTGGCTGGCAAGCCTTGTCCGCCATTGTGCCAGTTTAAGGGGGTTAAGACGACAATGATGACCGAAATAGCTAGGAATATCGGCTTGGATCTCTTTCTGATCCAAAAAAGAAGAGGGAATATGGCATAAAAGAACGCCTCGACACTGATGGTCCAACTCGGTGCGTTGAATCGTCCCCTCGAAAAATCAAACCATGATTGAATAGATGCTAACGTCAGTATAAGTGAAGATGCGTTATTATCTTGGCTCAAATTGGGGGAATGCAAGTCGATCGGAAATGCGATAATGATGCTAAATATATACAATGGATACACCCTTGCAAAACGATTGACAAAAAAATCTCGTATAGTCCATGTCCGAGATTGGTAGGTGTAAGTGAGGATGAATCCGCTCAAAACGAAAAATCCGGCGACGCCGAAATGTCCGCTCCCGCGGACAATATCCCAGAATTTCCCATGTAAATCAAACAATCCAATCAATAGCGAGGCATGACACATTACTACGACCCCCGCCAGAATCCCGCGCAATCCGGTCAGGGAATCCAGCCTTCCTGGGGATAGTGGGCCTGCCATTTCCGGAGGGAAATGGCTTTTAGTTGGGTGCTTCATATGACGAGTCTTTTGATGTAGGAGACCTTTGCTAATGACCACGTGAGCAGTAGGGACAACGCAAGAACTAGGGCTAGGAAGAGAACTGGAATGGTGCTGAGTCCGCCAAGCCCAAGTGCTTTGAAGAGTTCAATGAACCAAGGATGAATGACGTAGACTCCGAGAGAATAGCGCCCAATGAATGCGAGCCATTTTGAGGGACAGAGTCCCAACAGGGCGAGATTCATGATTCCAAGTGCAAACGGAATGGTGCCTACCGTCACACTCAATCCACGGAACGGTTGACCGTAGCGTGCATGCAGGAACGAGACTTCGGCAATGCAAAGGATGAAGCCACATAGGGCCATTGTGATGGCGGCAGTTTTTCCAAGCAGGCATTTTCCCTGCGCGAGCAGCGCTCCGAGAAATACGAACAGGGTGCTGAAGAAGGGGCCGTTCTTCATATCGAAGGAGATAGGAAAACCCAAGGGGGTCATGGAATAGGTGCCTGCGACGAGTGCCACAGTATACAGCAGTGCACCGAACACGAGCCCATACCTGTAATGGTCCAACCACAAAAAGACCCACAATACCAGCAGTCCCTGAAGGAGAGAGCTGAGGAACCATAAATGATAAACGTTCCCCGTAAGGATAAAGGAATGGGGATAATGCAGTATGGCTTGCAGGTGACTACTCCAATCCCCTCCGTCCACAAATGGGGGCAGGATTGCATAAACCGCTGCCCAAAACAGGAAGATCGGGATGATCCGAAGAATGCTCTTTGCCAAGAGCTGAGGCTTGTTTTCAGTCCGCTCCCAGGACAGTCGGAAGAAATACCCTGAGATGAGAAAAAAGCATGGAACGGCAAACCGGCCAAGGATGTTGAGCAACTGCCACCCAACGGAATCGGTCGTTCTGGATGCAGGCAAGTGGAGAAGGATGACCGCAATGATTGCGATCCCCTTCAGGGCGTCGATGCTTGAATTCCTAGCCTTTTTGTCGCTCATTTCAGGTCAGGATGGTATGTGGCGTTTCACCACACGGGCTGGATTTCCCGCGACTACTGAACCTGCTGGGACGTCTTTGGAAACGACTGCTCCAGCACCGACGACACCACCATCACCAATCGTCACGCCTTTGAGGATGATCGAGCGGGCTCCAATAAAGCAGTTTTTGCCAATGTTTACCAGTTTGGCGACTTGCGCCGGATCCGTCAACCATTGTCCGTCGGCGTTGCGGGGGTGAAAATCGGTATCCAGAATCATGGCACCGCCGCCGATGATGGTTCCTTCGCCGATCTCAATGCGACTCGCACAACAGATCAGGGTGGAGCTCATGCCCACACCGTCATGAATAATTAGTTCGGCTCCTGTTGCCACTGTTGCTATCCGGCAACGGCCGAACTCGGCGAGTGGGTTCGCCATGCCTGAGTTGCAGAGGGTGACGTTTTTGCCGATTCGGATGTGACTGCCCCCCTTTAGGTTGATTCCCGGGCGACCGATGCAGGTGAAGCCGCTGCCAACGGATACCCCCCGCAGACGGAGGTAGAGCCGCCAGAAGGGAGAGAGGCCGGTGAGGGTGCGGGCTTTTAGGTTGCCGAGGGACATGAAGAGGATTTTGAATTTTGAATTTTGAATGGAAGAAGGGACGCAGTTTCTGCGATTTTTGAATGGATTGAACTGCGGCCATTGGAATGGCTTCAATCTCATCGATGAGCGGAGTTAGCTGAGTCTCGGGCAGTGTAATCCCATCTCTTGTCATGCCTGCAGCATCTCCCGATATAGCCCCAGAAACGCCTCTGCCGTATTCTCAGGTCTGAAATGATTGCGGAACCACTCCTGTCGTGCAGCTCCCAATGTCTTGCAGTGTTCGTAGTTGCTGGCCAGTAGATTGAGTTTCTCGAACCAATCCTCGGGATCTTCCGAACCGACGATGTAGCCGTCCTTTTCGTTCTCGATGTATTCCGCATGGCCACCGTGTGGGGAGCCGACTACGGGTAAGCCGATGACACGGGCTTCTTTTACCACGTTCGGACTCGTATCTGCTCGGGACGGTATGATGAGCGCCCAAGCTTTCGCCATTTCTGCCTGAACCTGATCGGTTTTGAGCATTCCCAGCACTTCCACCGAAGGGTGCTGCAATTCCCGCAGAGCATCGCCTAGGTATCCACCGCCTGCGAATACCATCTTCCAGGGAAGATGGGGATGATGGCGGAGCATTTCGAGAATGATATCTATGCCTTTGAGGCGGTTCAGCCCGCCGACAAACAGGATGCGGGGCTGTTCCGGATCCGGTTGCCAAGAAACATCGTAGTAGCTGGGAAATACGCCATACTCCACCCGGTGCAGATCCTTTCCCGGTTGAATTCGGTGTACCTGATCCATTCCCCATTTGGATTCGCTGGTTACGACCGTAGCCCGCCGGATGGATTGCGGTTCCCAATGGCGGAACAGTTTCCAGCGCCACCCTTTCAGATCTCCCGTTTCGAAATAGGTGGAGATGATCCCCTGCATGGAAAGGATCGAAGGCTCCTTGAATTCGCAGAGTGCGGCTCCGTAGAGGTTCTCCGTGCCCCAGCAATGGATCAGATCGGGGCGGATCTTCTGCAGGAGATTCCTGGCGCGACGCCGATGGGGCCAGAGCCCCAGCAAGAGTCCGGCGGTGATGCTTGGGCAGGGGAGACGGTGAAACGTCTGGTTCCAGGCCCTGATGGTCTCGGGAACCTTCGCGGTGCGATCAAACACCGCCCAGTGGATGTCAAACTCCTGGCAGCTTTCCCAAGCACGTGCCAACTGCGGCAGCCAGGTGGCCGCCTGGCCTCCGCCCCGCCCGGATGTCTCACCGGAGATCGCGCTCAGCGGAAATCCCGCGAAAATACAGATACGTTTCATCAATTTATATCGAATCGAAAGATGTTCTGAAACCTGAATCGCAATGCAGACGAATTCCGACTTATGCGATTTTTTCTATGAGTTCGAGCCACGCCCGTTTGCACGCCGGACTTGAGTATTCAGCATCGAAACACTCCTTTCCTTCCTTGCCGATCTTGGATCGTTCCCCCGGATTTGCAGCGAGACGCTGCATTTCAGTGACCATTCCATTCATAGAGGATACAACGATACCCCCCTTGAATTCCGAGACACAACCCGTGTCCGTCGAGATGAACGGCTTGCCACAGGCCATGGCTTCAAGAAGGGAGATCGGTTGCGTCTCCGCAGTGGCTGATAGGACGAAGATATCGCACGATCGGATCGCGCTGATGACCTCAATTCGATCCAGCCCTTCAAGGAAATGAACATCAATATTCGAATGAGAATCCTTTAGGGAGATCCATTTGTCGCGAACTTCCATGCCATAGCCTTCTAGGGACGATCCCACGAAAACTAGGGATGAATCCGGAATCCCGGCTTCGCAGAAGGCCTCCAGGGCCAAAAGTTGGTTCTTACGAAGACTGTAGTTGGCGACACAAAGAAAGAAAGTTCCGTCACTCATGTGGTGGCGTTCTTTGAAATCCGGAGGAATCTTATCCCAATTCGCCTTGTTTACAGCGTTGGGTATGACCGAAATATTCGGGTGACCAAGCTTCCGGGCAACCCAGCTATCGAAGAATCGACCACCATCGGTCTTCTCACTCAAGAAGACAATCTGATCAAAAGAAGCCATTTGGCGAGGCAGGGCGAATACTTCAGGAAGCCGTTGCAGCCAGGACCACAAGCCCCATGGAAATCGTCGATGCCAATAAATCGTATGGGTTTCGTATCCGTGGCTCAAAAGGATTTTCTTTCCGCCGATTTTCGAAATGTGTTTGAGGGCGATGTCTGTTGGCCAAGATCTCCAGCAGTGAAACACAGTGACTGCGGGTCGGGATTTGATCAAAAAGTCAATATAGGATTGAGCTTCGCTGGTATCAACTTCGCCATTCTCGCAAACACTAAAGCGATGAACTTCAAAACGGTCGTTTGTGGCGGCTTCCGGTAGCCGATTGTTCCCGGTAACCACATGGACCTCATGCCCGGCATTTACGAAGAAGTCCACCATTTGGCCGGCGGCGTTTGCGACACCATCCACTTCAGGAAAGAAAGTAAACGATACGACGATAATCCTCATGTGATAGAGTTTGGGAAAGGAATACCGAGGATTTGAGCAATGATTACTCACGTTCGAGAGAAACCCACAAGTGAGGGCTCCACAATTTCGGACTGGCCTTTGCGGCGGAGACAAAAAGGAGTTTGAGAATGTATTGGGATATCCGGCTTAGCGGAACCTTGATCCAGCGATGGTCTCGAATGCATGACGTGCCCTCGTCATCGAACGAGAATCTGGAAAATCCGATCATGCGACCGAGAGACTCGAGGCAGTTCGGGGTGTAAGTCCAGACATGGGTGATGTCATTGAATAGATTCATCCCGACAAATGGAGAATCTCCATTTGGCAAACGCATGATGATTTTGCCGCCAGGTTTGAGCGTGCGATGGCCGTGTTGGAGGAAATCCATGAAGTCGTCCTTCGAAATGTGCTCTGCGAAGTCAATTGCGATAATGGCATCCAAGCTGGAGTCCGGTTGTTTGGCAACCCAGGCAATCGCGTCGTCGAGTTCGACGCTGGTACCAGTCTGTGCCGCGAGCGCAATCTGTTCCTTACTGGAGTCGATTCCAATGGTTTCCTTGTATCCCCGGTCGCGGAGCCAGCAAAGGAAGCTGCCGTGCCCACAGGCGATTTCCACAAGTTTACTCGAACGGTCCGATGGCAGCCATGGAAGGACGACCCGGTTGTAGAAATACCCACGTTCTGTCGCGATTCTTCGAATGTCATCGATGGAAGTTACTCCCCGAGCTTTCGCTTGGTATTGGTAATAGGAAAGGTGGTTCATAGTAGAGTGGTTTTAAAACCGATATCGGAAAATACTTTGCGCAAGCGGATTTCCCAGGTGTGTTCGGCATGGGCACGCTTGTGCGCCGCTTGGGCGATCTTGAGGCAGGCGTCAGGTCGGTTCCGGTAGTAGGAATACATCTCGACGAGTTCGTCAGCGTTTCGATAACAAAGGATCTCCTTGCCGATCTCGAACATCTCGGCAAGCTCCCAATGGTAGGTTGTCAGGTAGCATGCGCCCACGGCAGGGCATTCGATGTCACGACCTTTTGCATTCGCGATTCCGGCGGAAGCAAGCGTGTAGCCGATTCCTAGATTGATTTGGCTGTTCCGGAAGACGGTTGCGGGTTCATCAATCCAAACGGATTTCTTCCATCCCTGGCCGAACAGCGCAGGTTCGATCCCGAAGGTTCGAATTTGTTCAATGAGGTTCGATCTCTCCGGCTTCATGGAACCGACAAAGCTCAGCGGATATTCGAAGCGATTGCAGTCCGGGGGTTGGAGAAATCTAGGATTCACGCAGAAGCCCTGTGGCATATACCTGACTTCGGCACCCAGTTGTCGATACCAATCCGCTGCAGCAATCGAACTGGTCAGATTGAGATCAAAGTGGTGGATCCACTGGGAATAGTTGTCTTTCTTTCGTGAAAATATTTTGTAATCAAAGAACTCGACACGGTCATCGAGGTTCATGCCGATCACCGGGCAGGACCAGCGTTTTCGAATCGCATCGAATGCCGGTTCGCTGAGAAGGGCTGGTCTCGCATAGAAGAAGATCAGATTCGGATCCTGCTGGCTTTGATCTCGAGCCTGACGCTCGATGGCTTGTAGCACCGCTTCGGTTTGCGACTCCGTTGTATTGATGAAGTCGCGCAGGTTGACCACATCGAGATTACAGATCTTGCGGATCTCTGGAAAAAGTTGATCCTGTTCCCAAAGGCAGTCGCCGATGAATAAGATTCGGTTGAGAGCGGGTTTTAATGTGGCGGCGTTGGCTGTTTCTATCCGGTTAGGGCTAGGCTTGCCGTCACTGGTATTGGGGATTGTTATAATACGTTTTAGATAGTCGAGCTCAAGCTTCCGAGCGCTTGAAAGAACACGCCAGTCTTTGATGCGTCCGCGCAGAACGATGTTCCTGATGATTTTGGAAAGAAATTTCAATTGGTTAACCGTGGTTTGTCAAATGGGAATTCCGGTAATGGAATCCGTTTTTTTCCGGGGTTAATGCAGGCCTGCTGAATAGCAGGATTGAATTAAACTGATTTCCCCAACTATTTTGAAAATAGATTAATGCTTTACTGTGATGTATAGACCGACCAGTTTTTGCATCAATTACTTGATGCAAAAGGCCAAAGCCGTGCCGTTCACCAGTTTGGCGTCGAGTCCGCTATCTTTGATGTATGCGACCACGTCCCGATGACTTGGGACGCAGTCGTGCCAAGCAAGGATTCCACCCGGACGCAGCATGTTCAGACCCTTTTCTGTGTCATTTTTCACGTAGTCGTAGCTATGTGCGCCATCGACAAAAACAAGATCCATGGACTCCTGATAGGGACTCTCATCGAAGGTTGCGGAATCGCTGCGTAGAAATGTTACACAATCTAGCAGGTCGCGGGGAATCAGGATGCCTTTGCCGCCTTCCGCCGCGATTTGTTGCTCTTCCGGCCTGGGAATTGGCAGGGTGTAGGCAGGATGGTCTTCGGGAAGGTCAAGAGTGAAGACCATACCATCGGCTCCGACGTTGAGAGCCAGTTGAGTCGTTGAGACTCCTTTGTAGGTTCCGAATTCGAAGATTCTTCTTGCGCTGACTTTTTGTGAAAGGGCCGCGAGGGCGGCGCATTCCATGGGCGAGACCGATGCCCCCACACTGGGAAACGACTGCAGCGCCCATCGCTGCGTTCCGGGGCAAATGTCGAGCACGTCGATGTGGGGTATTGAACGGACATCCGCCACCGGGTCAGCGATTTGTCCAGCCGCCCAGTTGGCGATTCCAAGAACGTGCTGGAGATCCCTAGGGTTGTGCAATGTGACTCTGAGAAGGCGTCCGCTGAGTTGAATGAGTTTATCGATCATGGTGAGATAGTCTGTGTAATGATGGATGTCTTGGTAATGGTTTATATCATGTGGAGCGCGGCTTGCGCCTTCAGTCGAATTTTGTCAAATAGGGAGGAGAATTCGCGACGCAGGGATGGATTCATTCCGAAGAACCAAATCGATGGTATCACAATGATGGCGCAAAGGGAGGCACCGATGACGAACCGAAGGGTGGAATCAAGTCCCGCCAGACCGGATACTCTGGTGATGGCGAAGAGTATCACGACGAGCAACAGAACGCCTACCGGTCGCGCGCACCAAGCAAAGACTGTGTGGGTTGCGATTCCAAAATAGTCAGCGGTTCGCCTTATTCCATAAGTTCCGGTAATTCCGATGTTGCAGGCCAAAGCAGCGATGAGCAGTCCTGTGATTCCGATACGAGGCACTAGTATGATGGACAGGGTGACAAACATGAGACCCTCCAAAAGATAGACGAACTTCATTCCTCGGATCTCTTTGGTGATGCCAACCAGGCTTGTGTGGCTGCGCGTCACGGCCGTGCTGAACAGCACCATGGCGAGCAGCAGGTTGTTCCAAGGATTCCAGGAAATCCGCCCCGAGGTCCAGATTTCGATGAACGGGCCGTTTGTGAGCGCGATGCCCGCGCTGGCGATCACCGCCATGACGGCGGAGATGGAGACGATGTCGTGAAAGCGTTTTTGGAGAGTGGCGGATTCCTTGCGGACTGCCATTTCGGCGAGGCCACCTGCGGATGAATCGAGCACGCGGCCAACGAATTGCTGGGCCAGACTGAAGATTTTGGTGGAGATGGACCACACGGCGGCGGCTTCCATGCCCAGCATCCGGCTGCATAAAATTACCTGACTGGCGGAAGCGAGTTGGGCACCGAGGTTCATCATGAAGAGCCCGCTGCCAAAATGAAATAATTCGCGAAACAGTCGGGAATCGAAATGACCTCGGTGTGCTCGGGTGGGATAGTATCCCAAGCGGCGGCAGGAGACATAGGTGAAGAGTAGGCCGCAAACGCTCCCCACTGCAGCCGCGACTGTGAGACTGTAAAGCTTCCAACCGAGATGGAAGCCGAGCCAGAGCACCGCGAAGGTGATGACCAGGCTGATGCTGCTGGCGAGGTTGCTGAGATCGAGACGCTGGTGACACCAGAGAGGGGAAGCTAGGGTCCCCAGCCCCAGTTTGGTTCCGTTGATGATGGCTTGCGCAGCCATGAGCACGGTGAAGGTGTGTTGCAAGCGTTCGGGAATGCCGAGCAAGGATGGCCCGAACCAGGCAACGGCCAATCCCAAGATCGCAACGAGGAATCCCTGGATTGCAAAGACCCTGGCACCGGTACGGAGGACATTGCCGTAGTTTCCGTCTTCGATGTGATCCTTGTGGTCGGAGAGAGATCGGGCCACGGAACCGGTCATGCCGAATTCAAGGAGAATCAGGTAGCCCGAAAGCTGCATGACCAGTGCCCAGAGCCCGAATTCCTGCTTGTCGAGATAGCGCAGTGCCAGAGGAATCGAGGCGATTGTGTAGAGGATATTGACACCGATTGCCGCATAGCTGGAGACCAAGCTGGCGACAAATCGTTTGGAGCGGGACATGCCTAGAGTGGATGTTCAGATGAAGACTCCTTAGGGAATCAAGCTGTATCGCCGCTGCAACCGGGAACCGGGGTCAAGTGAACTGAAACAGCTGGCAAGCAGCAGCCGGATTTTGAAGGTCACTCGATCGGCACTGCATGGTCATTTGCGCGACCATTTGACGGCATCCGTATGCGCTGCCGTAGAGTTGTCCAGCGTGGCAAGGGAATGTTGTTCTCAAGGATACGGATCATGCCGTAGCCGATGAAGAGGTAACCTGCCGCCAGCTGGAAGGTTCCGAAGACGAAGACGAAGAAGATGGGATAGGAGATGATAGGCAGCCCGACGATCAGGGCGAGTGGGAACCATTTGGTGTTGCGGCAGCGTTGGATCTGGCGGTGGGCGTGAACCGCAAGACGGATCTGGGCGATCAACAGGAAGAATAGGCCGACATAGCCGATGGTGCGAATCGTCTGCACAGGGCCACTGTGGTAGTCTCCGCTGGCGAGGATGGACTGGCGGTGTGCATCGAAACCGGAAACCCCGGCGCGGGCACCTTCCCGGTCACTCATCTGGCTCCTCAATTCCGCAGCAGAGAATCCAAGTCCGTCACCAAGCCATTTGTTTTTGATCCATCTATCCGTCATGAGAACCTCCTTCCAGATTTCGATGCGCCAGTCGTTGGAAGACTCAGTGTCGATGCGGTATCGTTCGTCCCAGGTGCCGGGCAGGAACGTAAGCGAGCGCTGGACGCTGCCAGGAAGGGGGGAGACACTATTGATCAGTGCGAGAAAGGTAAGGCTGGCTGCTAGGCAAGTCATGGAAATCATAGCACCTCCGAATCCGCTGCGGTAGAGCACGCCCAGGAGAAAGATCAATCCGGTGGAAACGACGAAGTTCCGGAATCCGCTCATTGCGGCCGCCACGATGGCGGCCAGGACGAGGATGGCCCAGAGCGGGCGAAGCAGAGCGCGTAGTGGGGAGATGTATGATGCTGTCCAAAGTGCTGCGTTATTCCCGAACACACCCAGAAATCCCCGGCGCGTCGCGACCCCGGTGTCAACGGCCTCGCCGGTATTTCCGCGGTTGTTCGCCCCGAACTCGGCTACGTTCCCGATAAATTGGCCAATGGCGGGGAAGATCAAGCCTGTGATCGACACCGCGAGATTGGTGAGGCCTCCAAGAATAGTCAAACGCGGAACCCACTTCAGATCGGACTCCGGAACCCTGAGGCCTGAGAGCAGAAGGCCGGAGGTTAGGGTAATGGCATAAATTACGTAGGGTTTGCCGCCAACCATTTCACCCCCGAACAAGCTGAGACTCACAGGATTGCGCACGAAAACCTGGCCGACGAACAGGGTTAGGATCAGCATCCAGGATTCCAATTCCGTCCATGCGAGGCCGAACGGGAGTTTTCGCATCAGGAAGAGAGTGGCGCTGAAGCCAATGACCAGAATCTGGGCAATGAGTCCGGTGCCAGGCTGACCTGGAATCTGCAATCCGATGTTCATGGCGATCATGAACGGTAGCAGCAGCCAGATTTTGCGCCCGAGTGAGATGCAAACAATGAAAGTTATGACGCCAAGCACCCAGCCAATGGTTTCGAATTGGGCAGTGGCAGCTGTGATGCCGAGATAGACCGCTGCGAACGCCGCGGCAATGGCGACGATGATGAGTTTGACCTTGTTGGAGTCCATACGGGGAAATAAATCTTAAACTTTAAATTTCAAATCTCAAAGAAGAGGAGATTGGATGAATAAAAGCTGAGAAGCCTAGAGGGGGCGGTGGCGAGTGTATCCCGGCATTCCTACGTTCTTGCCGGTTTTCTCAAATACAGGATGAACGGCAGAAGCCCGAGCCAAGCCAAGGCTGTGCCAAGTGATGTGAAGGTAAGCCATTGGGGGCGCGGAAAGAACCGGCATTCGATGCGATCTGTGCCAGCGGGGAGCGGATTGACCCAGCAAGCGGAGTCATTTCCTTGGAGAAATGGATGCCATTCTTGTCCGCGAACCCGCCATTGCCAGCCCTCGTGCCAGTTCCGGGCAATGCGAACCCAAGTGCTTCCGGCCGGGATTGTGAAAGTGGTTCGATTCATGGTTTGTAGCTCGGGAACGATTGTTTTCGAAGTCTTCAGGGCGGCAAGAATGTCAAGCGGTTCCTCGGGAACCAGACCGTTCCCCGACATGATCGGGGCGGGAATCTCGGGATTTCGACGAATCACGAAGCCGCTTGTAACTTCCGCGACGGGCCAGGAAGTTGTGCCCGCTTGGGGAGGTTTTTCCGCAGGCTGAACGGAGATTCCCACACCTGCAAGGGTGAGCTTGGTTTCGGGCAATTCCCTTGGCAGATCTGTCATGGGAGAGTGATACTGGATGCTCTCATACGCGTCGATGGATGGAATTAGATAGGATGCCAGAAGATTGGGGACTGCGAAAGTTTCGGCAAACCCGGTGACGGGCGACGACTGGAGAACCCGGTGGGGACCGGCCAAGGTGCGGACCGTCTCGATGGCGGGGGTCATAGGACGAAGGTCCGCCGGTTCCGAATATGTGATCCAGGTTTGGAAGAGAGTCGCGAGTTCGAGAGAGGTCGCACAGAGGATCAGGCAATGGCCGACTCTGGAAGTGGATGGATGGCGCCGGGAGGAAAGCACCAAGCCGGCGGAGCCGAGAACGAGAAGTCCGTAAACCCACGCGGTTCTGGGGTGGGCGAGGGAGAAACGGCGCGTCCACTCCCGGGTGCGGGAGGCGATCCAGTCCTTATGGGCACCGAACTGGGAGTCGGCGCTACTGGCGAGAGCCTTGGTGACGGCTTGGTTTTCGAGCCTCCCCCGAACCCCGGTAGGGATGAATGATGCGATGAGGAGGGCGACGCCGATGGCGGTGACGGCGGCGACAAGGAGGTTCTGCCAAGTGACAAAACGAGAGAATGGGGGATTGGGGTTGGACGTTCTTGTTTTCGCAGCCTCCTCCGGAGATCGTGGGAGTGTGCGTGCCGGATGCGTGGCGGCTCTTCGCTTAAGGAGCGGCAGGCATCCCAACATTTCGGAAGTAATCCAAGAGGCTCCAAGAATGAACAGGAGTTCGACGCGGTGGTAGAGCGGGCCGACCAGTGGGGTGAGGGGTATTAGCAGGCCGACCGCAATCAGCCACTTCGCTCCACGAGGCATGCTACGGACGAACAGCCCTGCAAATCCGAGCAGCATAGGAATGGTGCCAATGTAGTTGAGATCCATGATGCCGCTCTTGAGCATGCGTAAGGCATCGATGCTCTGCGGATCACCAGCGAGCCACGGCCAGATACGGGCCGGGATCAGCGGGATGTGGAAAAGCGGTTGGGTGAAGCCGCTTTCGTAGCCGATACCGCCGCGAATGTGACCGATGGCGTTATTGGTCAGGTAGCCGGAGATCTGCGGGACGATGGTGAAGGCACTGATTCCCAATGCGACGATAAATACGAATACCCAGCCAATCAGCAGGGTTTTGTTCGCGAAGGGGCGACGGAAGTTAAAATCGGCCGCCGCCACGCACGCGCAGGCAAGCACGAGGAAGGCAGCGTGCTGAAGGGTGCCGCCGATAAGGACTAGGGTAAGGAATACCGGAAGTAGTAATAGACGGCGAGAAAAAGGTCTGGTGGAGAAGCCCGCGCCATAGGCCCAGAGCACCCATGGCATCCAGCAGAAGGATCCCAGCGCCCACCGATGATAGATCCAGATGATGAATTGGGCGTTGAATGTGAATGCCACCGTTCCGATGAGACAAGGCAACCAAGGAAGACCCCGGCTACGGAGAAACACCAGCATGCCGAAACCGGCGATCAGGAATTCGGCGAAAATACCGAGATTCCAAGCGTCCTTGAATTCAAGGATGCGGTGGAGCTGTATAGGCCAGGAACCCGGAAGAGCCATGGTGTTGGCAGCGAGACTGTAGCCTCCCATTTCGTAAGGGTTCCAGCCGATGTATCCATCTTCGCGAAGGGATTTTTCGGCGAATATTCTGTAGGGGAGATACTGGGTGACCGCATCGGATGGATTGTGGTTGTGGGGCTTGGCTCCTAGGGCGGCTTCGTTCCAGGGGGAAAGTAGCGTGGTGGTTATGTCGAGAGGGGCTAGGATTTTCCCTTGGAATAGTGCAGGAAAGAACAGGATCGCAACAAACGAAAGCAAGGCCAGAGAGGCGATGATGGCGGGGAGCTTGCGCGAGTGAGACATATGGGCTTTGGGGCGTGTAGGTGTTGGTGAGCCGGTTTGACGGCCGGTGGTGATGCGAAGAGCTATGGCGGATAAAGATATAGATATGATTGTCCGAGGTCTCTATTGGAATCTATATTTGATTATGCACCAAATGGCGCGAACTCCATCGCGCCAGCCGATCTTTTTACCCTCCTCGTAAGTCCGTCCGTAGTAGGAAATGGAAACCTCATAGAGCGGTATCCGAAGCTTCGCGACTTTTGCCGTGATTTCCGGTTCGAAGCCGAAGCGGTTTTCCTCGATCGTGATCTTTTCCAGAACTTCACGCCGGAAGACCTTGTAGCAGGTTTCCATATCGGTGAGGTTCAAGTTGGTGAACATGTTGGACAACTGGGTTAGGAACTGATTGCCGAGGTAATGCCAGTAATAGAGGACGCGGTGCATCCCTGAACCCAGGAAGCGGGACCCGAAAACCACATCGGCACGACCCATGAGAATGGGTGCAAGAAGTTTGGGATATTCGTCCGGGTCGTATTCCAAGTCAGCATCCTGGATGATCACGATGTCAGAGCTGACGTGCTGGAAACCAGTGCGGAGGGCGGCACCTTTGCCTTGGTTGACCTCGTGGGTGAAGATGCGGATACGATCATCATCCTTGGCGAGATCCTGCATGGTCTGCCAAGTGCCGTCGCTGGAGCAGTCGTTGACGATGACGAGCTCGCCGACCTCGGGACGTGCGAGAACCTTTTCTACGATGAGGTGAAGGGTCTTTTCCTCGTTGTAAACGGGGATGACGACCCCAAGGATGCCTTCGGGGATTTCTACGGGATTCATGGTGGTAAATCGGTGGGGGATTTTGGATTTTGAATGATGGATTTTAGATTTTAGATAGCAGGATGCTGTTCGCGTCTAAGGTCTAAGGTCTAAGGTCTAAGGTCTAAGGTCTAAGGTCTAAGGTCTAAGGTCTAAGGTCTAAGGTCTAAGGTCTAAGGTCTAAGGTCGGAGAAAGAGTCTGGAGAGGAAGAATGCAGGACTATTTTTTCGGATAGGAGTAGCGGTTGCGCCAAATCTCGAAGCCGGTCAGGTCTTCGTGTTTCTCGAATGCAGCCTGCTTCAGTTCTTTCTCGTGATCGAGTCCTTTGTAGGCGATGTCAGGGCGGTTGAGGATTACGAGACCGGCGAACATATAGGCGGATGGGGGTTCGGATTTTAGTCTGAGGACGTTGTGGAAGGCGGGGATTCCTCCTTTCCTATAGGCGTAGTAGCATGGAGTGCAGATATCGGCCTTCCAGAGGACGGTTTTCCCCTCGGCCATGGCTTGCACGGCAATTTCGGTGGCGGCCCAGAGTTGACTGACACACGGGCGACTTACAAAGCGACGCAACGAATCAAGCGCTTACGGGTAGGTCTCTTTTCGGTGTGATCGACACAGCGTCAACGGATACACGGCATCCGAGTAGCCTCAGCCTTTGAATGGCCAGGAACAGAAAAGTGCAATTGACGGCATTCGAGATCACATAGAACGATAAGCCACTGATCACCTTCCGGACCGTATCAATTGACGAAGAGTAAAGTCTCGCCTGTTCCAGAAACCCGACCAGCATTGAACCCTTTGTCACGGCCACAGCATCGAACCAACATATGACGAAGGAAAGAAGCACTGAAACGAGCAAGAGCCTCGATCTTCCTTGCAATAAGGAAACCTCACGAATAATCCACGCCGAGAAGGGAAGGACGAGGTAGCATGTGACATAATGCGGCCAGACAATGTTGTTCAGGAGATTGAATGATGCAATGAGAGCGATTAATCCATTGAGGGACACCAAGCCCTGTCCATGCCCGTTTCTTAACGCCTTCCAACAGTAAAAATAGACTCCGAGTGCCAAGATACCTCTGAGAATGAGCCACAAGGACCCGAACTCCACCCCTAGGAAGTCCATCATGATCCCTGGAGCTCCAATCCCCAACGGCAGGCTCGCCTTCGGAAGCATTTCGCTGAAGAACACTCGATAAAGCCCGGTCCCTCCAAGATAAATAGTGAGTCCGTTCAGCAGGATAGTTAGAAACGCCATCAGGAAAAGTGCTTTCCATTTGATCTTGCCGATTAGCAGGAGTGGACACCACAGCACTCCCATGCCCTTGAAAAGAATAAGGGGAATGATACCAAGACCTAGAGCAATTTGCCTGTTGGAAAGGAAGGCGTAAGCAACAAGAGTGATAAATAGTCCCAAAAGAGGTGTCACGTTTCCCACACACAGGGACGTCCCGAGCTCGCTGGCCAGCAAGGTGGGGATCATAGGAAGTAAAATCGAGACTCCCTCTACGTAGCTTTCCCGCCCATACAGAGCTCGACATATCTTAGCCGAAAACCAGGAGATTCCGAACAGAGAAAAGCACATCAAGGGAAACCAAACCGCCCGTAGCGCGAAATCATATTCAAAAAGCCCCAATGGAGCCAGAAGGATTACCAAGGGCGGAGGGTAAATGAACCGGTATTCCCCCTGAATCTGAGGAGCTTTTTTTACCAGACGATCCGAAACCTTTGATGCGGAGGGTGACGCCACCTGAGGATAGTAGGCCCAGTTCCCCGCGCGATCATCGTCTTGTTTCTGGTCAAAAAGCGGCGTGGTGAGGCGTGGGCGGAAGTCTGGAGGACGATCATAGATTTCCGGATCGGGGTCGGGATAAAGCGTGTCCGCTAGCCCCTCCTGCAATGCGATCGCGCCCGAATAATACTGACCAAAATCGCCACTATTCGACCGAGCCGTTTCCGGTAGTATCTCCCATGCAAAAAAATTGAGCAGGGGATAGATAAATACGAACCAAGCAGCACAAACTACAAGGGAAATATGGCGGAAGCGGGTGGGACTCATAACGTGATTTTTGGGTTTTCAGGATTCTCTATGCGTTTCTTATAAAAGACACTAAACTCACCCCTATGCGTTTCATTTGAATCGATACTTAATAATGCACCAAATCGCACGAACTCCGTCCCGCCAGCCGATTTTTTTACCCTCCTCGTAAGTCCGTCCGTAGTAGGAAATGGAAACCTCATATAATGGTATCCGAAGCTTCGCGACTTTTGCCGTGATTTCCGGTTCGAATCCGAAACGGTTTTCCTCGATCGTGATTTTTTCAAGAACTTCGCGCCGGAAGACCTTGTAGCATGTCTCCATGTCGGTGAGGTTAAGGTTGGTAAACATGTTGGACATCAGCGTCAGGAATTGGTTGCCGATGGAGTGCCAATAGTAGAGCACCCGATGCATCCCGGATCCTAGGAAGCGGGATCCGAAAACAACGTCGGCCTTGCCGGTCAGTATGGGCATTAAGAGTTTGGGATACTCGTCCGGATCGTATTCCAAGTCTGCATCCTGGATGATCACGATGTCGGAGCTTATATGCTGGAAACCAGTGCGGAGCGCGGCGCCTTTGCCTTGGTTTACCTCGTGGGTAAATATCCGGATGCGATCGTCAGTCGTTGCCAGCTTCTGCATGGTTTCCCAAGTGCCGTCACTTGAGCAATCGTTGACAATGACCAGTTCGCCGACTTCCGGTCGTGAGAGAACTTTTTCAACAATCAGGTGCAGAGTTTTTCCTCGTTATATACGGGGATGACGACTCCAAGGCAACGGTCGGGAATGGGTATGTTTTGCATGGCGGGAAGCTCGGGTGATTATTCGGTTTTCTCAGTTGCTGCTGGTATTTGACGGAGGGCGAGGCGGCGATGCATGGTTTTCAAGGCGATAGCAGCAGCAACAATGAGGGAAAGGCCGGCGATGAGTAATCCAATCCTGCCTTGAAAAATAGCACCGCCGGTGAGGACGAAGCCGCAGACGTAAAGTCCTGTGATCGGAACGGCTACGGCAAGTGAGAAGCGAAGGGGAATACCGATCAGGCCTATCATATAATTCTGAACAAATAACGGGATTCCAGGCGTCACTCGCAAGAGGCATGTCACCCGCAAATGATCCGTGGCCGGGGTGTTCTGCCAGCGTTCCCAGCGATTACCCATTAATCCGCACAGGAGGCCACGGGCCGGACCCGCTGCCAGGAGATGGGACCAGGAAATATTCAAAAGAACCGCTGTGAGGGCAATGCCACAGCTGAGGGGTGTGCTGCCCCAGACGGCTCCGGCGAGAATCAGGAGCGGAGCCACCGGGAAGGCGAATCCCGGGAGAAAGACGATCGCTACGAAGAGGATTAACGGATTGGCCCGACACCATGATAGCACGATGTCTTTCAGCCCGATGAGTTGTTCGAGAAATCCCATGCGCCAAGCGATAAAAAGGAAGACTGCGCCAGCGAGTCCGAAAGCGGCCAGGATTTTCAGCTTTGTGAGTTTGGACATTGCAGTGAGCAGGAGGCAGGAATTGCGCTTTTAAGTTTCGGGAATCATGGTGTTTGGTGATTCGATGATCTGGTAGCGCCGGGTTTGGCGCGCGCGATTCAAGCAGCCAGTCGGAGTGAATGCCAGAGTTTACAACCTGCTTGCCGAGATTTGAAGAAGTGGCCAATATCTGTTTGCCAGATAATGGAAAACGAAGCGATTTGTAGGTTAGTCGCTAATTACCAAGAATCTGCCCGTTGGTGGCGAAGCTAGGTTGCTTGTCAGTATCCTCGAAGTTTTCGACGATCACGCCGTTTTCACCGAGGCGCTGAACGATGAAGGCAGAGAATTTGATTTGCTTGATTTTCAGTGCTCCCAGGATGATCCGGTCGCCGGTCAAATCGGCCTGCTTTTCATCCGGAGAAATTTGTGGATACAGGAGCAATCGGTCGCTGTCGCTCGCAGGGTCAGAGGATAAAGTCTCGGTGGTCCATTTTTCGGTCTCAGAAAACACCTTGTCACCAAGCGGTGACCCGCCCGACATACCCTGTATCAGTTTGAAACCGACGATTCCCTTGTTGGTTTTGGGAATGAAATAATTCGCGCTGATTTGAGTGGTTCCACCGACCGGGATGGTCGGCATTGACACGGGAATTGGTATGTACATGGCTCCGGCTACGGGTATATTTTGTGGGATCACAAGTGCCATTCCCGCTGAACCCTGGTTTTTTTGGCGAAACAGGATTGTAAATCTTCCTTTATTGAGCTCTCCATGATCTTCATCGTCGAAGGTTTTGTCGAACATCACGTAAGCATCCACTTCGTAGCCTTTTGCACCTACGAACTCACCTAGGTTTCTTGCAGATGTGTTTCCGATTGATTTGTCGGCTTCTTCAACGTTCGAAACCGGGCTGTCCATGCTGACTTTTCCGCGCATGTCGTAGCGGACAATCACCTCTTTGTTGTCACCGAAGCGGCGGATGCGGAGGGCGGGACGTGAACGGCCGTCGCTCATGACGTTTGCGAGGAGCTTGCGGGCATCGGTAAGCTTGGCATTCGACTCGATATCGGCCTTGATTTGGCGTGCGAGGAGAGCCTGCTGGAGATCGTCTTTTTTGGTGAGGTTTACAGCTTGCTTTTCGAGGAGAGCCAACATCTTGTCGGCTGTTTCGGCGGTTTGACGAGCGGCGTTCTGACCGATCTCGATATACTTTTTAAGGTAAATGTTCCTGGGTGCGGCGACTTCCAGGGAAATTTTCTTCGGTAATGCCAACAGCGGCCACTTCTCATTGGAGATGTCTTTCATCTCGTCCTTGACGAGTAGCACCTCATCAAGGCGGCCGGCGCGTTGGTATTTGGTCTCTATCCTGGCGAGGGCACCGAGATAGCTTTGTTTCAGCCCATCCATGGACTTGTCCTTTTCGAGGCGAATTTCGGATTGCTTGTCGTCGTAGGATTTCTCGAGTTCCCCAAGTGTCAGCGCGCTGGCCGGCAGCGCGGTGAGCGCTGCCAGCAGCAGGATGCTGGAAAGTTTGAGGAGGGTCATGGGGGTTGGAAACTTTAAATCTTAAAATCTAAATTCGAAAGGGGAGGGCGGCCGACTGAAAACTGAAATTTGGGAGGATGAGAGTGCTGAGTGCTGAGTGCCGAGTGCCGAGTGCCGAGTGCCGAGTGCCGAGTGCCGAGTGCTGAGTGCTGAGTGCTGAGTGCTGAGTGCTGAGTGCTGAGTGCCGAGTGCCGAGTGCCGAGTGATCAGTGGGAGAGGGGCTCGGAAGGTCGAATGGGCGGTTTATGGCTCCGTAGAGAGAATGTTGCGGACGGTGGCGAGTAGGGCGCGGTTGTGATGAGTTGCAGCATCCCAAATGATAGAGTCTTCTACCCGGAAATAGCTGTGCGCTAAGATGTCACGAAATCCAGCAATGGCTTTCCATGGGATATCAGGGTGGCGCTCGGTGATTTCAAGAGGCAGGTGTTTGACTGCCTCGCCAATGATCTCAAGGTTGCGAGTCACAGCATCAACGGTTTTTCGATCATCTACGAATGATTGGTAGTCGAAGCCCACACAGTAGGATTCTATGGCAAGAGATGCCTCTGAAATGTCTTCAAGGCGTATCTGTGGATCACGCGACATGGAGAAGGTCAGGCTGAATATGCCGCATGAACCGCTCAGGGCAGGAGTTTCTTGTTTGAAGATCGACCGGGACTTGCAGTTTGTCCTCGAGGAGAAACTTGAGGTTCATAAAGCCGACGAGGGTTGGTGTAGATTGGAAGTCGACCAGAAAGTCCGCATCATTTGCAAGTTCTCCACGTGCCGCAGATCCAAATAACCACAGGTCTTTTACGCCCATCGCCGTGAGTTCGGCGTGGATTTCACTCAAGGAGTTAAGGATGTCGGCACGTATCACCATAGGGTGAATTTACTTTTATTTGGTTTGATGACAAGTGGCTAATCGCTGCGCTCCGGTGTGATTATTGGAAGAGTGCCGAGTGCTGAGTGCTGAGTGCTGAGTGCTGAGTGCTGAGTGCTGAGTGCTGAGTGCTGAGTGCTGAGTGCTGAGTGCTGAGTGCTGAGTGCTGAGTGCCGAGTGCCGAGTGCCGAGTGCCGAGTGATCAGTGGGAGAGGGGGAGAGGGGGTTGTTGCTCTTTGTCGGGACAGGTTATGAATGGAGGAGGGGCTCAGAGTTTTCCACCTCAGGATTCTCCGGCAGCAGCCAAAACCCGATCTGCTAGGGAATCGGAAATCCAGATTCCATAAGACCGCATTTTCTCAACGCAGTGGGACAGACTCGTGATGTGCCCTTCGTTCTTGGCTCTCAAAAGAATCCCGAGAGATCCGGTCACCTTAAGGCTATGCAGTCTGGCCAAGGCTCGCCCGGCTTTTTCATCAATCGCAACGGTCGTGAGATTCAGCTCGAGGGCGGTTTGAATCACACTAGCCTCACCGAGATCTAATTGATTGATCAAGGATTTGGAAACGGAAGCGAGGGGTGATTGACAAATGGCTACGGTTTCGCTTGCAGAGTCGAGAGCCTCCAGTTCGGGGATCGCCGGACCACCTGCTTTGATTTCCGTAATAAACTTCGTGTGGAACCCAGACTTTACCATAGAGGGCGGATAGAACCGCGAGGGAATCGGTGGCGGCCACCAAAGCAATCAGGGGTCCCGTGTTGATGACGATTTCAGGCATTGGCGACTTCATCATCGAACTCCCCGAGGTTCCAGTTGATTGCGGCGACACCGACCTGATGCAGGGATCTTAAAAACGAATATCGGTCGGTGGGAACCAATGCGGCGGCCTGACCCGACGAGAGACGTCCAAGTTCGAACAATTTTGCGGCCAAGGCCAAACGCATGTCCCGCTCAAATTCCTCGCGTGACAAGCGGGCGCAATCCGGCAGGCTCTCAGGGTATTGGACATACAACGTGTTCACAGTAACAGTTTATTCCGGGGTTTTGGTGCTTTCAACTAAAAGATGGCGGAGCAGGAGGAGATTTCACTGCGGCGTCGGCACGACGGCTCTGGGTATGCGGAAACTAGGCTCTTTGCTTTCTCCTGTCGGAAGGTCGGAGGTCGGATAAGTGCCGAGTGATCAGTGATCAGTGATCAGTGATCAGTGATCAGTGATCAGTGCCGAGTGCCGAGTGATCAGGGGGAGAGTGGGAGAGTGGGAGAGTGGGAAAAAGCTGAAACGCTGAAAACTGAAATTTTGGGGAGACAGGAGGCGGGAGAGAGGGGGAGAATCTGGGGTGCAGGCTGTTGGGTTGGAAGGGTATCGCGTTCAAAACACAACATTGCGTCACTCTGCGGTTAATGAGTCAGTGAAATAACTCAAGAGGAGGGACGGATCGGAGCAAGGGTGGCTTCGATGAGGGTGACCATTTCGCCAAGGGAATGACGCAGGGCTGGATAATCGTGACCTACTTCGTCGAGATCTCCGCCGGGGTAGTGCTGAGCCCAGAACTGGTCGGTAAGATTGTCGGCGAAATCCTCAAAATCAGAGAACTTCGGGTCAAGATTCACGGCCTCGGCCACAAGGGCACCCAGATCATGGATTTTGCGGAGTTTCCATCCGCGCTCAATGAGGTAGGCCTTGAGAAATCTCTCGGTCGCCTCCTGCAACAACTCGATGACCGACTCGTTGGCTCCTTCGATTGGGTAGAGCAGATCGGAGGAATGGAGCCGGGTCTGTGCCGAGCGGAGCCAGTCCAAGGGATTGCTTTCGTCGGTTTTCAAATGAGAGTGATGCCTCGTGTGGCAATTTCAGTATGAAAGGCCGCTCCATTTTCCAGTCGCTGGCGGAAATCCTCAGGATCGCGCACCATGATGTCGAGAGGCAGATTGGCAACGGTGTGACGGAGATGTCTAACGGCGCGGCGTATGCTGGTGGCGTCTGCAACGGAGTTTCGCTGGATCGGCTTGATAACGAGCAAGTCTACGTCGCTGTCGGCAGTGGGCTCGCCGTAGGCGTAGGAACCGAAAAGGATGACTTTTTCGGGTTGGAATTGTTCGACGAGCACTTGGAGGTAAGGGCGCAGTTGATCGGCGATCTTGTGGACCGGATAACGAGAGTCTCGGAGCACGTCCTCGCGGATGTGCGATGAAACTTTCGGTGAGGAGAACATGGGTTGAAGATAGCGGATTTACGGGAGGTGTCGAGCAGGAGTGGCGGGAGGCGGGAGGCCTTCGGGCTACTCAAAGAGTGATTTTTCCAAGCCAGATTGGCGGATGATCGAAGCCAGAGTTCCGGGTTTGAGATCCTTGTGCATCGGAACCGGAAGGGTGCGCGTCGTTTCATTCGAGTGCCACTGCATGATCCGGTGGCTACCTCGTTGGCGAATTTCCCTGAAGCCCCGGGACTCCAAAAGCCGACACATTTAGGCTCCTGAAAAGCGCTTACGCGGGGGCGTACTCGGTTTCAAATTGAGTGGTCCAGGATTCTTCGCTCAGGCGGCCCTCAAGCTCCGCAGGTGAAGCTGTTTCCAAGAACAGCTCCACGGCTTCCTTCAGATTGGAGAGGGCTTCTTTTGGGGTCGCTCCCTGGCTTGCGATATCCAGCTCTGGGGAGAGGGCGACCACCATGTCCTCCTCAAATCGGAGAATCGCAGTGAATTTTGTTTTTATGGACGGACTCTAGGTTGGATGGGGGGCGGGGGAAAGAGGGGATTTGAGGATGGGAGAGTGGTGTTTCGGTGGGAGAGTGGCTCGGAAGAAGGATAAGTGGCTAGTGCCGAGTGATTTGACGGCAGGTTTGATTTCATAGGCCGTCTATGTCCGCTACGCTTCCATTGTGATCAGTGGAAGAAGCTTGGCGTCGGTTCTTATGACTTATGACGTTTGGGCCTTTGGGCACCGCGACCGAAGATGGCGGCTACACGTTTAATCCTGCGTCGATGGTTTCGTTGGTGCCGGGGTTAATGAGGATGAAGCAGCCAGTGTTGCGGGCTTTACCAGACTTCAACGACCCCGACTTCAGGGTCGAAGGTCGGGGGGCGGGTAGATGCTGAAAAGCTTAGATCATGAGATGCTGAGCACCGGAGGGTAGTCGCCGCGCCGACTTATCGTCCACGCCGTAAGAGGAAGAAGCGTGGAGTGTAGTTACGCGATCCGCGAGGGAAGACGATGAAGAGATTGTGCATTCAGTTACTCTCCAGCTTGAATCCGGATTGTTTCGAGATGATGGCGGGAGACGAACAAACCTGCGGCGACTATGGCGTCGAGTGCACGACTGGCGGATGGGATGATTCCCGCTTGTTTGGCCATTAAGACGAGGCCAAGTGTTCCGATGATACGTAGACCCATTGCTTGAGCGCAGCGCCGAGCTGCTAAATCGTCAAGCACCGCAATCGCATGGCTGTTTTTATCAGTGAGGGAAATTACTGCGGATTCTCCTGCTCCCAAATCCCACGCCATGAGAAAAGGGGAAATCGTTGTTGGTGGATGGATTATCGAAGGTTGTGTTTCAATCCAGTGGGATGCGGGATCGTCCGGATCCGTTCCGGCCGAAACTTCACTGGCAACTGCAGAAGGGATCCATATTTCATCGCCGAGCGGGAGTAGCCGATCCAAAAGGCCGGCTTTGGCAAGGACGATCAGGGGGGAAGCGTTAAAGACTTGTGCCCTGAAAACCTTAATCTGACGGATGGGGATTTTTAAGGTCTTGAGAAAAAGGCTTCCGATGGTCGCGGAGGGTCAGAAAGCTCGACGCTTTTTCCCAATAGCTGCGTTGCGCGTCGAGTCGTGAATCTCGATGCACTCCCTCCTTGCGCCTTGCTCTTGGAAAAAATCGCCTTCGCCCATCCGTCAGATTAAGGTGTTTCAGAACACTAAGGTCATGGAAGGGTGGAAAGCATCGCCAAATCATCATCCACGCCTTGGAATGGGGACACTCCTAGCTTGGAAAGCTGGATTACGAAATCCTGGCGGGTTTGGCCTGCTAGTTCGGCGGCGCGTTCTTGGCTCAGGCTAGCGGTTTCATAGAGTTTGACGGCGGCCATGAGGCGAAGACATGCGGCGAATTCGGCAGGTGCCTGCCTCAGGGCGGAGAGGGTGGTGTCCGGGATATCAAGTTCGACTTTCATAGTATTAGTGTAGCCGCTTGGAATAGCGGAGGCAAATTGGGATTGGAAGGTTCGAAGAGGAAGAGCAGTTTGACCTTATTTGTTATCCGTTAAACGGGTAGGTTCTGCATTTTTCTCTTTGCTCTAGGCTCTTCGCTTTCTCCTGTCGGAAGGTCGGAGGTCGGATAAGTGCCGAGTGGAAGAAGTTTGGCGTCGGACTGAATGCTGAAATGCTGAATCGAGAGGAACGAGATAGACCCTCCGTCGCCGAGGCTATGGAGGCCAGGCAGGCGTAGTGCGCGACGTGCCCTTAGGGGACTGCCGGCGGGCAGGATCAAATTTGAGGTCGGAAGAGGAAGTTGCTGTGTGCCGAGTTGAAACTTTGGGTTTTTGAACTCTGTCTTTTGCTTTTTAGGCAGCGCGATTGCGTAGGTTGAAGAGGGCGACCGAAGATCGCCGCTACGCTTGTGTTTCGGCTTTTTTAAGCGCGCGAAGCCAGCTTGTTACGTAGCAACCGCAGGGCGAGGCCGGCGGCGACGAGGATCGCGATGCCTGCGGCAATCATCCCGATATTGCCCTCGAAGATGGCTCCTCCGGTGAGGACGAATCCGATGACCCAGACTCCGTTGAGCGGGATGGAGATGAGGATGTAGGTGAGGTAAGGGACACCGAGAAGGCCGAGCACGTAGTTCTGCAGGAAGAAAGGGATGCCGGGGGTGATCCTGAGTAAGACGGTGAAGCGACGTAGGTTGTTCGGATGGATGTTTTTCCACCGCTGCCAGCGTGCACCGAGAAGGCGGGTAACGATGGAGCTTGCGGGACCGGAGGCGAGGTAATGAGTCCAACTCATGTTCAGCGCAACGGCGGCCAGGGTGATCGCGCAGGTCTGCCAGGTGCTGCCCCAGACGACACCGGCAAGGATCAGCAGGGGGCTGGCGGGAATGCCGAAGCCGGGCAGGACGGCAATCGCTAAGAAGAGAAGGATGAGGTTGCCGGCGCACCAAGCGATTACCGCGTCGACGGTTTGTGTGATGATGTCGAGCAAGGGGGCGGCTGTCTAAGGTCTAAGGACGCGTAAAGGGCTGCGCCCCACGCGATCAGGCTTCGGGGGGCGGAGGATGAGAGTGCCGAGTGCCGAGTGATCAGTGATCACTGATCACTGATCAGTGGGAGAGTGGCTCTAATCTCCGAGCTCCGAGCTCCGAGCTCCGAGCTCCGAGCTCCGAGCTCCGAGCTCCGAGCTCCGAGCTCCGAGCTCGGGAGAGCGTCGATGCTCACGCCGACGAAAGTCAGTGCTCCGTTTTTTGAGTCTTTGACTTTTGACTTTTGACTTTTGACTTTTGACTTTTGACCTTCGGACTTTTGACCTTCAGACCTTGGCACTTTTCGACAGCGCGCTTGCGTGATTACACGATCATTCCTGCGGCGACGGTTTCGTTGGTGCCGGGGTCGATGAGGATGAAGGAGCCGGTGTTGCGGTTGCGGCGGTAGCTGTCGTGAATGAGCGGGACGGCGGTGCGGAGGGTGATGCGGCCGATGTCGTTCATGGATAGGGTGTCGACGTCCTCGATCTTGTGGAGGGTGTTGACGTCGACCTGGTATTTCACTTCCTGGATGATGGCCTTGGTTTCCTGGGTGGTGTGGCGGATGATGAGTTTCGCCTTTGGCGGCATGGATTTGTTGGAAAACCAGCAGACCATGGCCTCGATATCCTGTGAGACGTGTGGCGGGTTGTTGGACTTCACCAGGGTGTCGCCGCGTGAGATGTCGATCTCATCGGTGAGTGTCATGCAGATGGATTGCGGAGCGAAGGCTTCGGGGAGATCGCCCGCCTCGGCGGCGATGGCCTTGATTTTGGTTTTGAAGCCGGAGGGCAGGACGGTGACTTCGTCGCCGGGTCTGAATACGCCGCCTGCGACCCGTCCGGCGTAGCCGCGGAAGTCGTGCCACTCATCGGACATCGGGCGGATGACCCATTGCACGGGGAAGCGCGCATCGACGTGATTTTCCTCGCCGCCGACATAGACGTTCTCTAGGTGGTAGAGGAAGGTCGGGCCTTCGTACCAATCCATATTCTTGGACTTATCGACGACGTTGTCGCCGTTGAGTGCGGAGATGGGGATGGCGGTGATTTCGACGATGTTGTCGAGGCGGGATGCGAACTCGCGGAAATCAGCGACGATCTTATTGAAAATTTCTTCCGAGTAATCGACGAGATCCATCTTGTTGACGGCGACGACGAGGTGCTGGATGCGCAGGAGGTTGGCGATGAAGGAATGGCGCTTGGTTTGCTCGATCACGCCTTTGCGGGCATCGATGAGGATGATGGCGACGTTGGCGGTGGAGGCACCGGTGACCATGTTCCGGGTGTACTGGGTGTGACCGGGGGTATCCGCGATGATGAACTTGCGTTTCGGGGTGGCGAAGTAGCGGTAGGCGACGTCGATGGTGATGCCCTGTTCGCGCTCGGCCTTGAGGCCATCGGTGAGGAGGGCAAGGTTGACGTTTTCATCGCCGCGCTTGCGGGAGGATTCCTCCATTGCTTCGAGCTGGTCTTCGAAGATGGATTTGGAATCGTAGAGGAGGCGGCCGATGAGAGTTGATTTGCCGTCATCGACGGAGCCGGCGGTAGTGAAACGTAATAAATCCATATGGTGGGAAACTATAAATCTTAAAATCTAAATTCGAAAGGAAGAGGGCGTGTGGCTATTGGGGGAGGAGAGTCGCTGCGCTCTGGTCGAAGGTCGCGTAAAGGGCTGCGCCCCACGCGATCAGGCTTCGGGGGTCGGAGGTCGCGTAAAGGGCTGCGCCCCACGCGATCAGGCTTCGGAGGTCGGAGGTTGGAAGTTAGCAGTGGGAAGAGTTTGCTTGTTTTCAGTTTTCAGGAATAGGTCGGCGGGCATTCAGAAGCTTCTCTGATCACGGCTCACTGATCACTCGGCACTTTTTAGAAGTAGCCTTCTTTCTTGCGGTCTTCCATTGCGGTTTCGGAGCGTTTGTCGTCGGAGCGGGTGCCGCGCTCGGTCTGGCGGGCGGCGGCGACTTCGGCGATGACCTCGTCGAGGTTTGAGGCGGTGGAGCGGACGGCTCCGGTGCAGGTGGCGTCGCCTATGGTGCGGAAGCGGACGACTTCTTTGGTGACGGTTTCATGTTCCTGGGGCTTGAGGAAATCGGTGACGGCGAGGAGTGTGCCGTTGCGCTCGAAGATTTCGCGTTCGTGGGCGAAGTAGATGGATGGGAGGGGGATTTCCTCGCGCTGGATGTACATCCAGATATCCATTTCGGTAAAATTGGAGAGCGGGAAGATGCGGAAGTGCTCGCCGGGGTTGTTGCGGCCGTTGAAGAGGTTCCAGAGCTCGGGGCGTTGGTTTTTCGGATCCCACTGACCGAAGTCGTCGCGGTGGGAGAAGAAACGTTCCTTGGCGCGGGCTTTTTCCTCGTCGCGGCGTCCACCACCGAGGGCGGCGTCGTATTTGTGCTTCTCGAGGGTGTCGAGGAGGGTGACGGTCTGGAGCTTGTTGCGGGAGGCGTTGGGGCCGGTTTCTTCGGTGGCGCGGCCGGAGTCGATGGATTCCTGGACGGAGCCAACGACGAGCTGGGCGCGGAGCAGTTTCACGAACTCATCGCGGTAGTGTATCGTCTCATCGAAATTGTGGCCGGTATCGACATGGACGAGCGGGAAAGGCGGGCGGGCGGGCCAGAAGGCTTTTTTCGCCAGCCATGCCATGACGATGGAGTCTTTGCCGCCGGAGAAAAGGAGGGCGGGATTCTCGAACTGGGCGGCTGTTTCCCGGAGGATAAAGATGGCCTCGGCTTCGAGCTGATCGAGCTGGGAGAGGTTGTAGTTGGGCATGGTGAGAGAGTGGAAAGTGATCAGTGCCGAGTGATCAGTGGAAGATTTTCCCCGGCGAAGTGAGAAGTGGTGACCGAGGGAAATAGGTCGGTCAAGTAATAATTAGTAAAAAGGGTGAATTACTAATGTATTGTAATTGGACGTCGTGGCAGAAGGAATCGCTGCGAGACACAGCTTGCACGGCCTGCTGCGGGACGCAGCAGCTACGGACGGTTGATTTTCGGGAGGATTGCTTCGAGCAGATCGATTGCGGCCTCCTCGACGGAAAGAGACTCGGTGTCGATGGTCAGGTCCGGGGTTGAGGGAGGTTCGAAGGAACCATCCTTGCCTGTGAAATGTTCGATCTCACCGCGTGAGGCCTTCGCGTAGAGACCTTTCACGTCTCGTTTTTCGCAGGCTTCGTAGGAGGCCTTGACGTAGATTTCGAAGAGGTTTCTCTCCCCGACGATACCCCGGGTAAGGTCACGGAGCTCTCCGCGCGGAGTGATGGCGGAGATGAAAACGATGATGCCGTTCTCGACGAGGATTTTCGCGGTTTCCGCGATGCGGCGGATGTTCTCGAGGCGGTCTTCGTCGCTGAACCCGAGATTGGTGTTGAGCCCGGTGCGGAGGTTGTCGCCGTCCAGAATGATGGTGAAACGCCCCTGTTGGTGAAGGACGCGCTCGGCGGCGTTCGCAATGGTGGACTTGCCTGAGCCGGAGAGCCCGCACATCCAGATGGCGAGGCCTTTCTGCTTGAGAAGGGTCTCTTTGTCGTGGCGATTGAGAAAACGGTGGAACTCGGGGTGGATGTTCATTTCTATAACCTAAACTTTAAATTTGAAATTCCAAGCAAGAGTCGAAGGTCGCGTAAAGGGCTGCGCCCCACGCGATCAGGCTTCGGAGGTCGGAGGTCGGGGAGGATGAGAGTGCCGAGTGCCGAGTGATCAGTGATCAGTGATCAGTGATCAGTGATCAGTGGGAGAGGAGTTAGACGTTATCCGTTAAACGGGTGGCCACCGCGTTTATCTCTTCGCTCTAGGTTCTTTGCTTTCTCCTGTCGGAAGGTTATCCCGGGCGGGCGAGTTGACTTTCAGAGGTTCGGACTGTTTGACCTTCGACGGGGCTATTGGCCTTTGCCGATGATGAAGGCTTCGAAGCCGTGTTTTGCGAGAGCTTCGACGGGGAGGATGGCTCGACCGTCGAAGAGGAAGGCGGGCTTGAGCATGAGGTCGTGGATGCGGGGGAGATCCAAGTCGCGGAATTCATCCCATTCGGTGAGGGTGGCGAGGGCGTGGGCACCTTTGGCGGCCTCATAGGGGTCGGAGACGATCTCGACGTTGAAATTGATGATGTCCTGGGGGACGCCGACTTCGAGGAGGTCGCGGTGGATGGTTTCCTTGGGGACGCGGGGATCGTAGATGACGACGTGGGCGTTTTCGGCGACGAGGTCGCGGCAGATGTTGATCGCGGGGGATTCGCGGGTGTCGTTGGTGTCCTTCTTGAAGGCGAAGCCGAGGATCGCGACACGTTTGCCGGAGACCGTGTTGAAGAGAGTGCGGACGATCTTTTCCACAAAGCGAGATTTCTGCCAGTCGTTCATGGTGACGACAGAGCGCCAGTAGGCAGCAGGCTCGGGGAGGTTGAAGGATTCGCAGAGGTAGACGAGGTTGAGTATGTCCTTCTGGAAACAAGAACCGCCGAATCCGACCGAGGCTTTGAGGAATTTCGAACCGATCCGGGAGTCGCTGCCGATGGCTCTGGCGACTTCGTCGACATCAGCGCCGGTGGCCTCGCAGAGTGCGGAGATGGAGTTGATTGAGGAAATGCGTTGGGCGAGAAAGGCGTTGGCGACGAGTTTGGAAAGTTCGGAGGACCAGAGGTTGGTGGTGATGATGCGTTCGCGCGGCACCCAGTTTGCATAGACAGAGACAAGTGCCTCGAGGGCTGCCTGTCCTTCGGGTGTTTGCTCGCCGCCGATGAGGATGCGGTCCGGGTTTTCCATATCCGAGACGGCGGTGCCTTCGGCGAGGAACTCGGGGTTGGAAAGAACCTGGAAGGTGGCGTTTCCCGTGGAGTTGGCGGAGATGATCGTCTGGATCGCGGTGGCGGTCTTTACCGGGATGGTGGATTTCTCGACGATGATCTTGTTGCCTTCGGAGACCTCCGCAATCAAGCGCGCCGCCGACTCGATGTAGCGGAGATCTGCGGCGCGGCCTGCGCCGATTCCGTATGATTTCGTGGGGGTGCCGACACAGACGAAGATGAGATCGGCGGCGGCGATGGATTTTTTGATATCCGTGCTGAAGTGTAGGTTCCTGCCGCGCGATGACTCGACGATCTCTTTCAGTCCCGGTTCATAAACGGGCAGCGTGTCCGAATTCCAGGCGTCGATTCGAGCCGCGTTCATATCGCAGACCGTGACATCGATGTCCGGACATTTGGCGGCAATCATGGCCATGGTCGGGCCGCCGACGTAGCCGGCGCCGAGGCAGCAGATGGAGGAGATTTTCATAAACTTTAAACTCTAAGGAAGAGGTTCGGTGTTTCGGTCGAAGGTCGAAGGTTGGGGAGGATGAGAGTGCCGAGTGCCGAGTGCCGAGTGATCAGTGATCAGTGATCAGTGATCAGTGATCAGTGATCAGTGGGAGAGGAGTTAGACGTTATCTGTTAAACGGGTGGCCACCGCGTTTATCTCTTCGCTCTAGGCTCTTTGCTTTCTCCTGACGGAAGGTCGAAGGTCGAAGGTCGAAGGTCACGCCGACTAAAGTCAGCGCTCCGTTTTTTGGCAAGATTCAATCGCGCATGTGGTCGCGGAGTGAGTGGAAAAGGAAAAGGGAGTTGTAGGTGAAGTAGCGCTTGAACAGGCGGCGGGGTTCCATCGCGAGACGGTAGGCCCACTCGAGGCCGGACTTCTGGATGGCGGCGGGTGCCTGTTTGACTTCTCCGGCATGGAAGGCGAAGGCGGCGCCGATGCCGAAGTAGACGGCGGGGGGGAGGAGGTGCTTGTTGCGAGCGATCCAGTGCTCTTGTTTCGGGCAGCCGAGGCCGATCCAGACGAGGTTGGCACCTGACTCGCGGATGCGCGCGATGATGGATTGGTTCTCATGTTCAGGCCATTCGCCGAAGGGCGGCGAATAGGCATCGGCGATTGTCGCATCGGGGAAATCGCCGGAGAATTTCGTGATCAGCTTATCGAGGGTGCTTTGCTGGCCGCCGAGGAGGAAATGGCGGTAGCTCGAATTGGCTGTGGCCGAGGCTTCGATGGTTTTGAGCATCAGGGTCGGTCCGTAGACCCGGTCGGTGAGCTTTTCGTTGGCAGGGAGTTGAGCGTTGAGAGACCAGACGAGCGGCATCCCGTCCGGGGTGATTAGGTCGAACTTGCGGATCGATTCGGAGAAATCCGCATCGCTGCGGGAGAGGGCAGCGACGTGTGTGTTGGCCGCCTCGACGGCGTATGGGCGGTCGGCGCGCGTGGCTTTTTCCAAGATCCAGGAGATGGCACTGGTGTAGTCGGTGGCAGCGACGGGCAGGCCGATGACGGGTAAAAATTTCAAGGAAGAGGGCGGGGGGCGGAAGGTCGCGTAAAGGGCTGCGCCCCACGCGATCAGGCTTCGGAGGTCGGGAGGTCGGGAGGTCGGGGAGGTCGGGGAGGATGAGAGTGCCGAGTGCCGAGTGATCAGTGGGAGAGGAGTTAGACGTTATCCGTTAAACGGGTGGCCACCGCGTTTATCTCTTCGCTCTAGGCTCTTTGCTTTCTCCTGTCGGGAGGTCGGGAGGCGGGATTATTCGCTGGCGAGAGCCTCGACCTGAGCGACGAAATCGTTGAGGTGTGTTGAGACGACATCCCAGAGAATCGAATCATCGACGCTGTCGTATCCGTGAATGACGCGATTTCTTAATCCAATGACTTGAGGTCCATAGGGGAGTTTCGCGAAAGCATCCGGATCCCGATCTCTGATACGTGTGCAGGCTTCACCCATGATTTCGAACTTTCTTTCCACCGCGGCGCGGCATTTGGCATCCTTGCGATAGGCCGACAAATCCATCCCAAGAGTGAATTGGAGAATTTCGGCAGCCGCATCTTGGATGTCGATTAGAAGCTTGCGAGTCTCAGGCGGCATAGAGCGGCTGACTTGTGGAATTGACGGTTTCGAGGAAAATACGATTTTTGATCGACTGCCTGGTGATAAGATCCACCGGGCATTGGAATATCTGTTCGAGACCATCCGCTAGGGAGAAATATCGGTCCGAGATACCCGGTGCTTCGGGGTCTTCGAAGGCGACGAGGAAATCCAAGTCGCTTTCTTGAGGATTAAAATCCGCCCGTATGGCCGAGCCAAATACAGACAATTCGGAGATCGAGAGTTTCATGCACAAGCGGTGAACGGCTTCTTGTTGATCAAGAATGAATGAAGGGATTTGATTCATAACGGCAGAAGCTCAGGAGGTGGGAGGCGTCGCGGGGCTTTTTTTTTTTGAGTTCTAGGAAGCGCTATCGCGTGGGTAG
>Ga0206130_10000865_pt1 | contig 47246 bp, 44 predicted proteins | sample Helgoland_Spring_9_FD_148637 | JGI IMG/M metagenome (GOLD analysis project Ga0206130, IMG submission 148637) | Pelagic subsurface seawater microbial communities from Kabeltonne, Helgoland, North Sea - Helgoland_Spring_Bloom_20160512_1 | ecosystem: Environmental > Aquatic > Marine > Epipelagic ...
GCCCAGTTCTTCAGCTATTTTTGTTAAGTCAGCCATTTTGTTTTTCTCCTTTGTTGGTTACGTCGCGCCCGGAGCTTCCGGACATTTCAGCTCTTATGCCTAAGATCCGACGTGGGAACCTTTTTTTGTTATCAGGCGCTTCCCTGGAGAGGGATTCACCATCCGTTCAGATTGTTATTAGCCTTCTTGCTTTGCCTTGATGACACGTGCGAGCGATGCCGCTGGCTCGTTGAGGGTGCGAACCAACTGAGAAGCTGGTGCATTGATAGTGCCAAGTAGTGTTGCAAGCAGCACCTCACGTGAAGGCAGATCGGCAAGAGCCTCAATTTGCACAGCATCAAGGATGTCACCATCGAGGATACCTGTTTTCACTTCGGGCTTCTTGAACTCCTTGACGAAGTTCTTGATGGTCTTAGCGGCGCCACAGACGTCAGATTCGCCAGTGACGAATGCCGTTTGGCCCAGCAAATGCTCGCTGATGTCAGGTAGCTCAGCATTGGCAATCGCTTTGCGCATGTAGGTGTTCTTGGCAACATGACACTCCGAACCGTTATCGGTAAGGCGTGTGCGCAGCTCGTCGAATTCTGGCACAGTCATGCCGGTGTAATCAACCACCAGAACAAAGGGTGATGAGTTGACGCGCTCAAAGAGCTCATCGATGATGTATTTCTTATCAGGATTCATGGTCTTATCTCTCCTTGGTAATGGTTAGTTGAATGTATAAAGTGATGATTCAAGTGCAACACCTGGGCACATACTCGCGCTAATAGTAACATTTTCAATGTAGTTACCTTTAGCACTTGCTGGCTTGGCTTTCAGAACACTCTCCAAAAGAGCATTTGTGTTGGCAGTAAGCTGATCTTCGCTGAAAGATGCCTTACCGATCGCAGCAGAAACGTTTCCGTTCTTGTCGAGCTTGTAGTCAATACGACCAGCTTTGACAGCATTCACTGCAGCAGCAGTATCCTCAGTCACAGTGCCTGTCTTTGGGTTGGGCATCAAACCGCGAGGTCCGAGCACACGAGCAATCTTACGAACCTCCAACATAGCGTCGGGAGTTGCGACGGCCGCATCAAAATCGGTGTATCCCTCTTGAACCTTCTTGATCAGGTCTGCCATACCGACTTCATCAGCACCTGCTGCTTCAGCAGCTTTGGCAGCATCACCAGAGGCAAAGACAACAACACGCACTGTTTTACCTGTGCCGTGCGGAAGTGCCACTGATCCACGAACCATCTGGTCGGTTTTACGGGGGTCAATTCCAAGTTTAAATGATAGTGTGACGGTTGGGTCAAACTTAGGTGCGGGGAACTTCTTGACGAGTCCCACCGCTTCTTCGAGGCCGTATTGCTTGTCTTCTTCGACAAGTTCGGCCGCCTGCTGGTAGCGCTTACTTCTTTTGCTCATTGTATTGTTTGCAGTGCTGACGGAGTTCCTCGCTAATGATTTGCGACTTGTTCCTCCTGCGGTTTGTTTTTTCGTATCGAGAGTTGTAACTAGGTAATTTGAGGATTTACATGCCTTTGATCTCTAGGCCCATCTGACGCGCTGTGCCGGCAAGTATCTTAGCCGCCTGCTCTGGGTCATTGGTATTGAGATCTGCAATTTTAGCACTCACTACATCCATGAGTTGCGCTTTCGTGATGCTTCCGCATGATTCTTTATTAGGCTCACCAGATCCAGATGCGATTTTCGCCGCCTTCTTGAGTAACACGGCCGCTGGAGGCTGCTTGGTGACAAAAGTAAATGATGCATCATTGAAGACGGTGATTACCGTAGGGAGAAGATCCCCAGCTTGCTTTTGAGTTGCTGCGTTAAAGTCTTTGCAGAACTGCATGATGTTGACGCCAGCCTGTCCGAGCGCAGGGCCAACGGGTGGTGATGGGTTAGCTTGTCCTGCTTGAATTTGCAGCTTGAGAATTTGTTTAACTTCCTTGGCCATGGTGGTGTTGAGTAATGGTTATTAGTTGATTGGAGTAGATAAAAACTGTGAGTCTACGAGATGTGAAAAAAAGTGTTTAGGCATTTTCAACCTGCCAAGCTTCGAGTTCAACGGGTGTGGCACGACCGAAAATAGTCACTGAGACGAGAAGCTTACCAGTTTCGTGGTCAATCTCTTCGATAACGCCGTTCTGCCCTTCGAATGGACCATCGCCGACTTTGACTGTGTCTCCGGTCTCAAACGTGATGGCGGGACGAACGCTCTCTTCGCGTTCCTTGATTTGGCCTAGCATGCCTTCCACCTCACGCTGACGCATGGGAATAGGCTTGTCCTTGGTTCCGGCAAATCCGATCACACCATCCATCTCTTTGATGAAATACCATGTCTTGTCGACGAGGTTCTGCTCATCGTCGAACAGCATCATGTTAACGATAATGTAACCGGGGAAAAACTTACGTTTGGTCTCGATTTTCTTGCCCTTGCGGTTTTCCTCTACACGCTCTTGAGGAACGAGGACATTGTAGATGAAGTCACCCATCTCCTCGGATTCAACCTGGCGCTGAATACGGTCACGAACTTTCTGCTCTTGACCAGAGAGAACGTGGACGACGTACCATTGCTTGCTTGCTTCTGGAATTGTTGGCATGGCTGATGGGTGGTAAAAGTATTGGTGAAATTGTTGGGTGGTGAGCGCGGTGCTCTGGGGTCTGACTATTGGCCTAAGCTTGTCAGTAATCCGATAACCTTAGTGGCTACTACATCAAAAAGTGAGACAAAACCTGCAAGTAGAATCATCGCAACGAGAACTACAATCGTCGAATCTACGAGTTCCTTGTATTTTTGGAATCCTTTGACTTTAGTATCGTTCTCCCACGGCCATGACGCCTTGCGTAGCTCGGCTTTGACTTCGTGGATAAAGGTTGCGCTTTTTCTGAACATGCTGATCGGATGGTTGAAATTTTTGGGGGTCTGGATTGTTAATGAAAAAAGCTGGCAGGGCAGACAGGACTCGAACCTGCAACTTTCGGTTTTGGAAACCGACGCTCTACCAATTGAACTACTGCCCTGTGATGTGTATTCGCTTTATTCTAGATGCCTTTGTCTTTAGGCGACTGAGGGGCACCCCGGCAAGATGACCGAGATGCCCCTAAAAACCAGCCTTATTGGTAGCTGCCCGGGGTGGGTTCGCTACCAAGACCTAAGAATTAACTTAGTCGAGGATGTCGGCTACACGGCCGGCACCAACGGTGCGTCCACCCTCACGAATAGCGAAGCGCATTGTCTTCTCCATTGCAATAGGTGTGATGAGGTCAACTTCGAGCTCAACATTGTCACCAGGCATAACCATCTCAACTCCGTCAGGAAGTTTGATGCTGCCGGTTACGTCTGTTGTACGGAAGTAGAACTGAGGACGGTAGTTGCTAAAGAATGGTGTGTGACGACCACCTTCATCCTTACTGAGAACATAGATCTCACCTTTGAACTTGGTGTGAGGAGTTACGCTGCCCTTCTTGGCGATAACTTGTCCACGCTCAAGGTCGTCTTTCTTAAGACCACGCATGAGGAGACCAACGTTGTCACCTGCACGACCTTCGTCGAGAAGCTTACGGAACATTTCGATGTCAGTGACGGTAGTGATTTGAGTGTCGCGGATTCCCACGATCTCAACTTCTTCCATCTTCTTGACGATACCACGCTCAATACGGCCAGTGGCAACTGTACCACGACCTTCAATTGAGAATACGTCCTCAATAGGCATGAGGAAGTCTTGGTCGACTGGGCGCTCTGGCTCAGGGATGTAGCTATCAACAGCTTCCATAAGCTTGAGGATAGCCTCTTTGTGTGCTGCGTCGCCTTCGAGAGCCTTAAGTGCAGAACCTTTGATGACTGGAATGTCGTCACCAGGAAATTCGTATGCGCTGAGAAGTTCACGGATTTCCATTTCGACAAGCTCGAGGAGTTCCTCGTCATCGACTTGGTCCGTCTTGTTCATGAATACAACAAGCGCAGGAACGCCAACCTGACGAGCGAGCAGGATGTGCTCACGTGTCTGAGGCATAGGGCCGTCTGCTGCTGATACCACAAGAATACCTCCGTCCATCTGTGCGGCTCCGGTAATCATGTTCTTCACGTAGTCCGCGTGACCTGGACAGTCAACGTGGGCGTAGTGGCGGTTTCCTGTTTCATACTCAACGTGTGCTGTAGAAATGGTGATACCACGCTCACGCTCCTCCGGAGCGGCGTCAATCTCATCATATGCTTTAGCTTCGCCACCACTTGCCTCGGCAAGGATGTTGGTGATTGCTGCAGTAAGAGTTGTTTTGCCGTGGTCAACGTGGCCAATAGTGCCGACGTTCACGTGAGGCTTGTTTCTTTCGAATGCTTCTTTAGCCATGGTTTTATGTTTTTTTTGTTACCCGGTGATGGGTTGCTGGTTTTTCTTAGTGTTTATTTGCCTCGGGCTGGAGCTCTTGAGCGGATTTGAACCGCCGACCTCGTCCTTACCAAGGACGCGCTCTACCCCTGAGCTACAAGAGCATTTGCCCTCTACACCTTCTTTTGGTTTTTCTTGAGAATTACCGATCTAGAGCCCTATATTATGGGCAATGAATAAAATAATCCCGTTGATCTACCTCCGGAAAGCGGGCGGCAAGCTACCAGAGAGTGCTCGACTGTCAAAAAAAATCTCTACTATTTCGATCTTTTTTGCACATCGTAGCACTTTCGACTGATTTCCTCGGCTTTGAGGCTTATTTCAGCCTATTTAACGAGCATCGAACCCAATAACGCTCAAATCTTGAAGTCCTCATGATACATTGCGCTCAAATCTATTTTCTGTATGCTAACTAATGTGTATATGCTCGCATCTGATACGATTGCTGCCACTTCCACCTCTGGCTTAGAATTCGGCCCTATTATAATGGGCATGCTAGGTGGTTTGGCTTTATTTCTCTTTGGCCTTGATCGTATGGCGATGGCCCTGAAGCTGATCACTGGAGACAAGCTCAGGCAAATACTAGCCAAGCTGACGACCAACCGCTTCACAGGCGCCGCAGCTGGAGCTGCCGTTACCTCAATCATTCAGTCCTCCTCCGTCACGACTGTGCTGGTAGTAGGTTTCATTTCTGCTGGTTTGATGAATCTGAGCCAATCCATTGGTATTATAATGGGAGCCAATATCGGCACCACTATGACCGCTCAGGTCATCGCATTCAAAGTTACACATTACGCGCTCTTCATTATCGCCACCGGATTTTCGTTATCTTTTTTTGTGAAGCGAGACTGCATACGTCAATATGGGAAAATGATTATGGGCCTCGGCCTTGTTTTCTATGGCATGCAGCTAATGAGCGATGGAGCTAGGCCATTGCAATCCTACACACCATTCATCGACGCGATGAAAAATATGAACACCCCGCTACTGGGGATTATCTTTGGCGCTGTTTTTACAGCGCTAGTTCAGAGCTCCTCAGCCACCACGGGAATTGTGATCGTCCTCGCTAGCCAGGGACTACTATCACTGGATGCTGGCATCGCGCTCATTTTCGGAGCGAATATAGGTACCTGCTTTACCGCATGGCTGGCATCCATCGGCAAATCAATCGATGCAAAGCGTGCTGTAACGGTTCATATCCTCTTTAACTTGGCCGGTGTTATCGTTTGGTTCATGTTCATTCCTGAACTTTCATCCACCGTTCGCTACATATCTCCGCAAACAAATGAGCTCAATGACATTGCTAAGTTGGCAGCTGAAACCCCCCGGCAAATTGCAAATGCTCACAGCGTCTTTAATATCACCAATACTTTTTTATTTATATGGTTCGTTGGGCCTATCGGCAAAATAGTCATGCGAATCATACCAGATCGACCCTCAACCGTAGCTGAAGAGGCCAAGCCCAAGTATCTTGACCCCGATTTATTGAACACTCCTGCCCTCGCCCTTGATGCAGTTCGGCTTGAGCTCAGCAGGATGGGCACACGCGTCACAAAGCTAACCAATGAGGCGCTCGAAGCGGTAACCTCCGGCACGGCGGAAGATATGCGTCAATTATGGAAAATGGATAGCCGTGTTGATACAATCCACGATTTCATTCTCGCTTACCTTGCCGATCTCTCGCGAGGAAATTTAGATAAATCGCAATCGGACCTGCTGCACCGATATCTCGCTTGCTCAAATTACATGGAGAACATTGCCGACATGGTAGAGACAAATCTTATGGAAATTGGGCGTGCTCGGCTTAACTCGGGCCTCATTATCAGCGATGCAACGATACAGCTCCTCACCCACTTTCATGAAGAAGTGAGCCTGAGAGTGCGCCAATCAATTGATGCGCTCATCACGAACGACCATACCACTGCAAAAAAAGTGATCGGCGCTAAACCGCTGATTCGCCAGATATCTGTGGATGCAGAAGAGCACCTCTCAAGACGGTTTAGGGCGGATGAGCCGCAGCGCATGGTAGCATTTCGTCTCGAATCAGAGATGATCGAATACCTCAAGAGAATGTATTACTTTGCCAAGCGCATTGCCAAAATTGTCGACCACACGCCATCCAAGAAAATTATGCTTGCTCCAGATGTAGACTAAGCTTCCGGCTTAGACGCCAACTTCTCGGTTACGGTGATGACGACAATACCACCTACCAGCCAAGCTACTGCAATCCATGTGGAAGATTTGCCAATATCGGGAAAGTAACGGTTCCAACCCACCACCTTGCCGGTAATGATCAGCGAATAGACTGGAAGTTTCCAAGGCCAAATAACCGCGAGTGATCCTGCTACAAAGCCAGTAATAAGAGCTACCGCAGCATTGTGATACTTTTTAAACATCCAGCTCAAGATATGAGACAAGGTGAACAAGCCGATGGCTGCACCAATAGCAACAGGAATGAGGATGGGCAGTGCCTCGGTTAATTTAAACTGCCGCAGATTGTTTACAGCATCCAATACGATCAAATGGTAATTGCCCATTAACAGAAGAATGAATGAACCAGATATACCCGGGATAATCATGCTGCACATACCAGCAACGCCACAGGCTCCAAGGTAGAGCAAATTGCTGTTTTCACTTGCTGGGCTTTGAAAGGCCAGAAATGCGGCAACGACAACGCCCAAAAGAAGGCAAATAATTTCAACAAAACCCCAGCGCCGGACCATCTTTCCAACATAAAATAGTGACGCTAAAATCAGGCCAAAGAAAAATGCATTTACTAGTATAGGGTGATCAACATAGGCGGTCTTAAGAACTTTCGCCAAAGTCAATACACTAGCGATAACCCCGAGCGTTAAGGCCAACAAAAAACCAAGATCAATATGCTTGGCAAGGCTACCTATGTCTCCCCTCAAGAGGAGGCGGAGTGCTTTCAGATCAAATGACTTCAAGGAGTCAATTAATCGCTCATAAACACCTGTAATGAAGGCAATCGTACCTCCTGAAACACCGGGGATGACATTGGCTGCCCCCATGGCGAAGCCCTTAAGAAAGATAAAAAAATACTCCATGGTGAGGGATTACATTTCCAACATCAGACGGCTTGGATTCTCCAAACAATCCTTGATGCGTATCAAGAAAGTAACCGCTTCCTTGCCATCGACGAGGCGATGATCATAGCTCAAAGCCAAATACATCATTGGGCGAATCACGACCTCGCCATTCACCGCCACTGGGCGCTGCTGAATGGTGTGCATCCCGAGAATACCGCTCTGCGGTGGATTAAGAATAGGAGTACTTAAAAGGGAGCCATAAACGCCGCCATTTGAGATAGTAAAAACTCCCCCTTGCAGGTCTGCTAGGTCCATGCTGCCGTCATTAGCTTTGGCGGCATAATCCAAAATCCCCTGCTCTACTTCTGCAAAACCTTTAGCGTCGCAATCACGAAGAACGGGGACCACTAAACCCTTTTCGGTGCCGATAGCTACACCTACATCATAAAAATGATTTTCGATAATATCGTTACCATCAATGCGACCATTAATACTTGGAACATCTTTCAATGCTTGAACCGTGGCCTTAACAAAAAAGGACATGAAGCCAAGCTTGCAGCCGTGCTTGGCTACGAAATCTTCCTGCACTTCTTTGCGCAGCTTCATAATGGCGGTCATATCCACCTCATTGAAAGTCGTTAGTATGGCCGCTGTTTGCTGCGCGTTGACAAGGTGACTAGCCACTTTTCTGCGTAACATGCTCATCTTGCGACGCGTAGTGCGCCCATTGTCTTCACTCAGTGGCTGCCCCCCACGCTCAGATGCACTGGGATTGACCGAAAGATCTGGTCGAGAACTTACCGCTGGGGCTGCTGGGGCTGGGGCGCTAGCCACCGCATTAACAGCTTGTGGTTTGGGCGCCGAAGGAGCCGCCTTAGGCTCCTCACTTACCTGAGCTGGCGCGGCACTTGCCCCGACGCTAATCTTGCCAATAACGGTTCCGATATCGACTTCTTCCCCCTCGGGCGTGTCGATGTGGAGCACTCCACTTTCTTCAGCTTCGAGCTCGTTAGAAACCTTGTCAGTTTCCAATGTCACCAGAGTGTCACCCTTATTGACCTGCGAATTATCAGCCGCATGCCAACGACCAATGTTTGCCGATGTGATCGACTCCCCAGCTGCTGGCACGATGATATCCAATTCCTTCGCCTCTTCTGGCTCAGCAATTACATCCTCCTCAGCATTGGCTGTTGTTGTAGCCTCCTCGGTCTCCACCTCGGCAACAGCCCCCTCATCGAGGGTCGCCACCACAGTGCCAATAGCCACCTCTTCACCTTCTTGCACAAGAATGTTCAATACGCCTGCAACATCGGCTTCAATATCATTGGAGACTTTATCGGTCTCAATGGTCAACACCGTCTCACCCTTAGCCACAGCTTCGCCGTTTTGCTTGTGCCAACGTGCAACGTTAGCGGAGGTAATTGATTCGCCAACGTTCGGGATCTTTATTTCAGTGGCCATGGGAATATTCGTGTATAAAAATAGAAAGTAACTTTAATCTTCGAAGGCTTTTTCGACAAGCATTTGCTGTTCGCGAACATGCTGCGCTTTCGAGCCAGCTGCGGGACTAGATGACGACTTGCGCCCTGAATAGCTGATGCGGGCATCAAGAATAGACTCAAGTCTTGGCCTGACGTAGGAGTAAGCACCCATATTGCGAGGTTCCTCTTGGGCCCAAACCCATTTTGACGCCTTTGGGAATTGGCTCAAGATTAGCTCTAACATTTCGGCATTAAAAGGATAGAGTTGCTCGATGCGGATGATGGCAGCATTGGTAATTTCGCTCTCGTCACGATACTTCGCAAGATCATAGAAAACCTTACCACTACAGAAAACGACACGTTCGATGTCTTTTGGATTTTCAAAATCAACAACATCCGGCAATATTTCTTGGAAACAAGCGCCCTCAAGAAAATCAGCCTCATTGGATACTGCCTCAGGCCTAGATAAAAGGCTCTTTGGGGTCATCAATACCAAAGGCTTACGGAAACCGCGCTTCTTTTGCCTGCGCAATGCATGGAAATACTGAGCTGGTGTCGACAAGTTAGCTACTTGAATATTGTCTTCAGCACAGAGCTGCAAGAAGCGTTCAAGGCGAGCACTCGAGTGCTCAGGCCCCATACCCTCGTAGCCGTGAGGCAACAGCATCACCAAGCTGCTGGGTGTTTGCCACTTTGATTCGGCAGAGGCGATGAATTGATCGATGATCACTTGCGCCCCGTTGGAAAAGTCTCCGAACTGCGCTTCCCACATGATCAGCATGTTGGTTGCCCCTAATGAATATCCGTAGTCAAAACCAAGAACAGCCGCCTCTGAAAGCAAGGAGTTGTAGACACAGAAATTTGCCTGATCTTCAGTTATGTTTTTGAGCGGAATGTAACGCTCCCGGGTATCAGAATCATAAAATACAGCATGCCTATGACTAAAGGTGCCACGGCGTACATCCTGCCCAGATAATCGCACCGGATTTCCCTCCATCAATAACGAACCCCACGCCAATGACTCGGCAAAAGCCCAGTCAAATTCTTTCCCAGACTTCAGAGCTTCTTGACGTCTCGGAATAAAACGCTTCGCCAGAGTGGGGTGAAGATTAAAACCCTCAGGCAGCTCGGTAAGCACCTTGCCAAGGTGCTGCATCACTTCTTTTGAGATTCCAGTGGGTACGGGAGCGTGCGTGTAACTGGGCTGCGACTCAGCTGTAGATCCACTAAAGATAGTGCGGTCTCCTTTTTCCATGTGATGCACCATGGTGTGATAGCCGTCGTCCAGATCCTTTTGAACTTGCCCCTCTATTTCATCAGCCTGCTGTTGAGTGAGAGCACCATCCGCAACAACCCTCTCTTTAAATAGATCCCCTATCGGCTTGCGCGCATCAACCTTCTTGTAAATATGAGGCTGAGTGAATGCTGCTTGGTCCGCTTCATTGTGCCCGTGGCGACGATAACAGTACATGTCGATAACGATGTCACGGCCAAAGGTTTGCCTATACTCAAGAGCCAGGATAGCAGCCCAGACGAGATCATGCGGCTGTTCACCATTCACGTGAATCACTGGCGCTTCAATCATCTTGGCGATGTCCGTAGCATAATGAGATGAACGTGCGTCCTCCGGCATGGTGGTGAAACCAATCTGGTTATTAATGACAATGTGGATAGTTCCTCCCGTATGATAGCCAGGAAGCTGAGATAAGTTGAGGACCTCCGCCACTGATCCTTGGCCGGCAAATGCCGCATCACCGTGCAACAGAATAGGCAACACCCTTCCTCGGTGTTCTCCCGTTACGGTGCGCTCTGATTCTTTGAGCTCATCTCCTCCTATGAGTCGCTGACGAGCTCTGGCCTTGCCCTCTACAACTGCATTTACGGCCTCGAGATGACTCGGATTGGCAGCCAAAGACACATGCACTTCACCATCCAACAAAGTGCGATTACCTTCATAGCCGAGGTGGTATTTGACATCACCGTCACCCGCTACAAGGTCAGGCACATAATTTGGCGTGAATTCGTAAAGCAAAGTCGTCAATGATTTGCGGAGGAAATTACGAAGCACATTGAGACGCCCCCTATGAGCCATACCCATCTCGATCGCCTTTACGTTAGATCCAGGGCACTTTTCTAAAATCGTATTGAGTAACACCATCGTTCCCTCACCTCCTTCGAGGGAGAATCTTTTTTCACCGAGGAATTTCTTCGCGAGGAACGACTCGAACAGCTGAGACTCGAGCAACCACTTCAGCACTTTACCCTCTTCGTAGTTGAGCAGATGCTGGTGCTCATCACGATGCTCAACTCGCTCACGGATCCAGTTACGAATCTCCGTGTTGAAAATGTGCATGAACTCAATTCCCACATTGCCGCAATACGTTTGATCGAGAGATTTGATCAGCTCGCGAAGCTTCATCTTTTGACCACGACGGAAAAACTGCGTCGAAACTTCGCGATCAAGATCGGATTCTTTCAGCCCAAACTGATCTAGCTGCAACCGTGGATTCGGAACGCCTCCGTCATCAAGCGGATTTAAGTGAGCTTGAGTGTGACCAAGAGTTCGGTAGTTGTAGAGCAGGCTTACGACCCTGCCACGAAAGTTTAAGTAATGCTCGTCCGACGACTGCACCTCGAGATTACCGCTCGGCTGAGCATTCGCCCCAGAAGTCGATTCCGTTTGACTTGCTCCTCCAGCTTGCGATTTTTTAAGCTGTGCATTACCAAGCTCGAATCCCTCGAAGAAAGCGCACCAATCGGCCTCGACCGATTGCGGATCCTCACACCATTGATCATACTTTTGATCAAGAAGGTCCGCATTAAAACGCGCTGATATAGATGATTTCATGGAGAGAAAAAAGGTGTGTTTACAGTCGCAATCTGCTTTTCTTTCTTGGAGCTGAGTAGAACTTGGTTCTAATTACTGTCACACAGCCTGAGAGTCAACGCACAAGGCTCTCTGATTACGACATTTTTTAACTTAACTCACCCTGCCACCTAACCCATGATTGACGTTCACAATCTCAATAAGCGATACGGCAGACACACTGCCGTGAGTGATATCAGCTTCAACATAGGCAAAGGCAAGATCGTTGGATTCCTTGGACCCAATGGAGCGGGTAAGACGACCACGCTGAGAATGCTCACCGGCTACCTTCCGCCCACCTCTGGCAGCGCGGAGGTTGCGGGCCACGATATTTTTCGCGACTCCATCAACGCACGCCGGAAAATTGGCTACATGCCGGAGAATGTGCCTCTCTATGACGAAATGCGCGTCCGAGAGTATCTGCGCTACCGCGCACGCCTGAAAGGTCTCAAAGGACGCAACGCTCGACAAAATATCGGCGAAGCCATGGAATTGTGTGGATTGACCCACGTTCGTCGCAAAATGATCAAAACCCTCTCCAAAGGCTACCGGCAGCGAGTCGGCCTCGCCGATGCGCTTGTTCACAAACCAGAGATACTTATTTTAGATGAGCCCACTAACGGCCTAGATCCAAATCAGATTCGCTCAATCAGGAACCTGATTAAGCGTCTCGGCGAAAATCACACCATCATGCTTTCTACCCACATTCTTCATGAAGTGGAGATGACATGTGATCACGTCATTATTATTGATGACGGTAAAATTAAAGCCGCCGGTTCACCCGCCGAGCTGGTGAAGCGAATGCGCGCCGCTGGCAAAATAACCGTTGAAATTCAAGCAGATGAGCAAGCCGCGGCTGATGCATTTGATCAGCTCAAGCACGTGAAGAAAGTAATTCTTGAGGGGAAAGACGAAGACTGGACAAGATTCTCTATTCTCGTCGACCACGGCACTGACACTCGCGAGCGTATTTCTGCTCTGACAGCTGAGAAAAAATGGCCCATTCGTACTCTTCATCGCCACCAATCGACCCTCGAGGATGTTTTTGTAGAGCTCACCCGCAAGGATTAAGCCTGCAGCTGGGCGATTAAATAGGGAAGTCACCCCAGTCTGACCAAGTCCATTGAATTGAGGCGATTTATCAAATCGTCGGGCAGGTATCCGCCGCTTTCGGTAAGCATTCCGATTCTGGTTAATACACACACACCATCGTCAAAAGCCACAGCGGCCACGATCATTCGATGCTCATCGCGGCGCAAATCCCAGTCGCTATCATTTTCCAAAGGCTGCCAACCATCCTTCATTAGAGATGTCAAAACCTGCTCACGAGTAGTTCCGGGCTCAGCCCACCACTTCGCTTCATAATTATCATATTGTCGCATGTTATCGACTCGATGATTCTCATCAACAACCGGTGCTCGCTTCACCTTACTAATCCACCTCAGGCTATGCCTCCATCTTGCCCACGATCTTATGAACGGCTGCAACGTCTTCGCGATTGCTAGTTTAAAGCTCGCCTCAGTGCAGACAAAGCTGTCTGGAATCGCGCGGAGCGGCTGCATCGTAGTGACCATCTGCTGGTAAGGTGCTGTTCCCATGGCACCATGGTAAATAAAGCTTTTCTCGTCTGCCGTCATCACCCCTCCCAGATAAACACACCCCTTCCAAATAGCCCCGGTACCTCTGCGGAATTTCTCTGGATGGTCACGCATCAACATCGCCTCAGCTTTACCATAGTAATATTGCTGTCTGAAATAACACCACAAACTTGCTCGTCTACGATGCCACACAAAAGCTGCTGCATGAAAGCCCATGCGATAACCAGCATCCTCCAAGCGCCAGCAAAGATCAACGTCATCACCCGCAATCCAGTAGCTTTCTCTGAAACCACCGATTGCCTCGAGCACCTTTTTCCTGACTGCTAGATTACACCCCGGCAAATGTTCTGCTTCCTCATCACCGATTAAAACATGAGACGGAGCTCCGGGCGCAGAGGCTACCACCACTTCATCAATAACGCTTGCCCGATCATCATCGGATATCATTGGACGCGGAGGCAAATTAGGACCCCCGCACGCATCCCAGCCCTTATGCTCGAATGCATAAGCAAGCCAGTGCAACCAGTGAATGTCAGGTTCACAATCATCATCAGTGTAGGCGATGAGATCTCCACGTGCTTCACCAGCTCCCTTATTTCGAGCAGCGCTCAAACCACATCTGCCTGACTCAATGAGACGCACGTCATCAAATTCGCGAACGAGCTCTGCGGTATTATCTGTCGAACCATCATCCACCACCAACACCTCATAATTTGGGTAGACCAAGCGACTCAGCGCCTGTAGACACGCGACGATACGTTCGCCACCATTGTGAGTACACACAATCACTGAGAACGAGGGCACTTCAACCAGCTCAACCCCATCGTTAGGCATCCTGATAGTGCGCAGCTTTTCACGCAAGGTCCTCAGTGCCGGTTTTGGCTCTCCGAGCCGATCATACAGACCAAAGCTCCAATCAGTAATACTGACACCTCCACGAGACCAATGATCACTCCAGGCATAAACAGTGAGACCAGCAACCCCCGCGCGCAATGCCTCATCCACATACCAGGACAAAGTATCACTCTGCGCCTCCTTACTCGCACGATGCGTATCAAAACCGAATTCACTAATTACCACAGGACGATCTCCTGCTATATTATGTAGGCGAGGCAAATAGCTCGCCAAACTGTCTCGGCTTTCGAGATAGACATTCATTGCTGTAAAATCAGCATTACGTGGCTCCTCGTATTCGGTGGTTGGGTAATTAGCGTAAGCAAAGAGAAGTTCAGGGCAAAGAGAACGACCAAGGGAAATAAGCTTCTCTAGCGTCTGCTTGACTTGGGTCACACCCATCCATCTCACCATGTCACCTGGGATCTCATTAGCGACAAACACCCCAGCGAGCGCGGGGTGCAAACCCCATGACTTAAGTCCTTGAATCAGTAATCCCTCTGCCGCTGCATAGATGGATGTATCGGCAATAAAATCGCGATGGTAATCCCAACTCAAACCAACGAAAACCCACAGGCCCGCCTGATGTGCTGCATCCAAGAGCGATTTTTCGGGCGCTTCGTAGACGCGCACGGCATTGTATCCAGCATCAGCAACTCGAGCCATCTGCTCATGATGATCTGCAAGCACATCCGGTGTTGGCTCGGGAAATGGCCCATAAGTTACCATCTTTAGAAACACGCGCTCATTCCCCGCACGGAAGAACTTCCCGTCCACTCGCAAACCTAACTCCTCACCCGATGGCACAACGCATTATATATCCACTTACTCGAGACTTGAAACTGAAAACTTCCCACATGAGACTCTGACCGTGCTCAAGACCACCGATTTCGACTACATACTTCCCGAGGAGCTCATCGCAAGCCGACCTCTGCAGGATCGCACCGCATCTCGCATGATGGTAATCCATCGTGATAGCGGCAAAATTGAACATCGAAGATTCACGGATTTCCCCCATTACCTCGAACCAAAAGATCTCCTCGTTCTCAATGACACCAAGGTAACGCCTGCTCGATTTTTCTCCAACGATGGCAACATAGAAATCGTATGCACCAATAAACTAAGCGAGCTCGAATGGGAGTGCCTCGTCCGTCCCGGAAAAAAAATGAAACCCGGACGTACTGTGGAAATTGGAGAAGCCACGGGAACCGTTCAGTCTATCGTTGAGAATGGCAACCGCATCATCTCATGGGACCGATCTGTTGACGAAGAAACCCATGGCCGCCTTGCTCTGCCTCATTACATGAATCGCGAGAGTGACCCTGAAGACCGCGATCGCTACCAAACAACTTTTGCTCGTGAGGAGGGCGCTATTGCTGCCCCAACCGCAGGGCTGCATTTCACCCCTGAAATCCTAGCCAAGCTAAAGCATACCTTTCTCACCCTGCATGTTGGCGTCGGAACCTTCCGCCCTGTGAAGGCAGAGTTCATCGAAGATCACGACATGCACTCCGAACGCTATCACATCAGCGCGCAGACAGCCGAGCTCATCAGCGACACCAAGGCATGCGGAGGACGTATCGTCGCCACAGGAACTACCGTTACACGAGTCTTGGAGAGCCTAGCTCAAGAAATATGTAAAGACCCAGACTGCCCATTTTCCCTCTCTGCAACTTCTGGTGAAACAAATATCTTCATCAACCCCCCACACAACTTCAAAGCGATTGACGCCTTACTTACCAACTTTCACCTTCCACAATCCACACTGATCATGCTGGTGTCTGCTTTTGCTCATCGAGAATTGATACTAGAGGCCTATGCTAAAGCTGTCGAAGAGCGCTACCGTTTCTTCTCCTACGGGGATTGCATGTTGATTGTATGAGTCGTCTGCAAACATAATTGAGCCAGCACAAAATTGTGTGTGGTTTACAAATCCCCTTGCAATCTCACTGGCAGGCATTAAGAAACCTCCGCTGTCAGGGCTGTGGAGTGTCGGCAGATGAATCTGGTCAGGACCGAAAGGTAGCAGCCACAGTTTGTCCGTCATTGCCGCAGTTCCTGGCAGTATTTTTTTACTCTTTTTTGCCGTGAGTGGAGTATTCGCTTGGATGTTTGGCCCAATCAGTGCTTAAACCAGTCCATGGCCAATGACGATACCCGCTCTGACCTCAGAGCCCTCTTGCTTGAAAAATCCGTACGCACCGGAGAGTTCACCCTCGCCTCCGGAAAAACATCCGACCTCTACATCGACTGCAGAGTCACTGCCATGGATCCCAAGGGAGCCAATCTTATCGGCAAACTCGGCTGGGAAACCGTAAAACAAGAAATTGCTAACCGCGGCCTGGATGTCCAAGCCATTGGCGGCATGACGCTTGGAGCAGATCCTATTTCACTGGCGGTGGGCATGACCTCGGCATCCGATGAGAAGCCATTGCAAGTCTTCACCGTTCGCAAGGAGCCTAAAGGACACGGCAAAGGCAAACAAATCGAGGGCAACTTTTCAGAAGGAGACACCATTGTCATCGTTGATGATGTGATCACCACAGGAGGATCGACCATCAAAGCGATGGACGTGATCGAAGCAGCAGGCGGCAACGTTGCATTCGCCCTTGTTCTTGTAGATCGTGAGGAAGGAGGTCGCGAAGCTATCGAGGCCCGTGGCGTGCCCGTAGTGCCCCTGTTTTCACGTTCCACCCTGCTCGACTAACATCTCCCCATCGGATCTGTCTTGCGCATAGAAATCATCAACACTGGCAGCGAGTTACTACTCGGCACCACACTCAACACCCATGGTGCATGGATGGGCATGGAGTTGTTCAAACTTGGCCTGCGGGTGCAACGACAAATCACCGTGCCAGATGGTGAAGCCATTAACAGCGCGATGGCAGAGTCAATGGAGCGCAGCGACGTCGTCATCGTAACAGGCGGATTAGGCCCAACCAGTGATGACATCACCCGTGAGGCAGCAGCTGATGTACTCGGAGTTGAGCTCATCACCGACGAAGCCGCCTTACGGTCAATCGAAGCCTTCTTTGCTGATCGCAATCGCGAGATGGCTGAGGACAATAAAAAGCAGGCGCTCAATCCAGTAGGCGGTGATATTCTACCGAACCCAAACGGGACGGCCCCCGGCATCTATACACCACCGCGCATGAGCGGTGATCGCTTATGCGCCTTGTTCCTATTACCAGGACCGCCCGGTGAAATGAGGCCGATGTTTCAGAATGAGGTAGAGCCAAGACTTCGATCTCTAGCTGGGACAAACCAAGACCATCACGTCCAAGTTCTGCGCTTTACTGGAGTCGGCGAGAGCGACTTCCATGCCAAGCTTGATCAGCAACTGGTTAGGATACCCGATCTCGAAGTAGGCTATTGCGCTCGCACACGCGAAGTCGACCTCAGATTGATCGGAGCAAAAAAGGGTATCGATCAAGCCCGCAAACTTGCTCTCAGCACCTTTCCAGATATGTGCTTCAGCCAAAACGGCGAATCACTGGAGGAAGTAGTCGTTCAACTTCTTCAGCAGCAGGGTAAAACCATCAGCATTGCCGAGAGTTGCACCGGTGGCCTTATCGCAAACCGAATCACCAACGTTGCTGGTGCATCAGAAGTCTTCACCCACGGTTTTGTGAGTTATTCTAATGCTGCAAAACAGGAGCTTTTGGACGTCGACAGCGTGACCTTAGAGCAACACGGAGCAGTCAGCAAAGCTACTGCGCTTGAGATGGCTGAAGGTGCTTTAGCAAAAGCAAAAGCAGACATCGCCATCTCAGTCACCGGTATCGCGGGTCCAGGCGGAGGCACCGAAGAAAAGCCTGTCGGCACCGTATGGATAGGCCTTGCCACGGCAAATCACAGCATAGCTATCAAAAAATTCACCCCCTATGGGCGAGAGATATTCAAACAGGCTACTAGCCAAGATGCACTCAATCTTGCCCGGCGATCGTTAGAGCAAGCCCAAAGCTAGATCTACGAAGCCTGAGGCTTTTTCCTCAGATAGATCAGATAGTAAACAAGGCCAACCAGCACGCTTCCACCCGTCAGGTTGCCAAGAATTACCGGCAGCATATTTCGCATCAATCCAGCACCACTGATCTCACCATAGAGACTGGCTGCGCAAGGGTCGGCAGATATCAAGAACATCCCCATCGGGATGAAATACATGTTAGCCACACAATGCTCAAACCCTGCGGCAACAAATGCCGATATCGGGAAAACGATAGCAACCACTTTGTCAAAAACGCTGCGTCCAGCAATCGCCATCCATATTGCCAGGCAAACGAGCAAATTACACAACACCGCTCGAAAAAAAGCCTGCCAGAATGGCAATGTGCACTTAGCAGCTGCGATCTTAATATATTGATCCTTGATCGCACCCTCGTTCATTTCCCAGTGACCTGACCTAAATACGAGGTATGCTAGACCAACAGCACCGATAAAATTCGACACAAAAACAACCACCCAATTTCGGAGCAAGCTTACCGTCGATACTTTGCGATCTGCCCACGCCATGACGATCAGATTATTTCCAGTAAATAACTCCGCACCGGCTATCACCACGAGAATCAAACCCAAGGAAAACGCCACCCCCCCAAGCACCTGCGAAAGAGCAAACCCCAAACTCGGGTCAGACTTAATAAGCACAAAATAGAGAGCGCCCAGGCCAATAAAGACACCAGCCAGCACTCCAAGTACCGCCATTGATAATATGGAAAGCTGAGCCTTAGCGACACCCGTTGTTTCCACACGCTTGGCTATCTCCTTTGGCTGGTAGACATCAAAATCAAAAACCTTGGCCATGACACTCTATGTTATATGCCTTGCACATATAGGTCAATATCCCAGATCGATGAATGCCTATCGATCGACGGTGCTAGCCACTCAAACGATGCGACTATCAAGATTGAATACCTGACCGGACGTATGCGGCATATGCTGGTGCAAATGAGCAATGAAATCGGCAACCACCTCAGGGGTATTATATCTGCCAAGCACATGCCTATCGAGAACAGCCTGCTTAACCTGATCACTCAAAGAGGCCGTCATCTTCGTCTCCATGAATCCAGGCAAAATAGCATTCACTCGGACATTACGACGACCTAGCTCTTTAGCCATAGATTTCGTCATCCCCAACAGTGCCGACTTTGCTGCACTGTAATTGGCCTGCCCCACCGAAGGATGCAGTGCCGAAAAACTGGAAATAAAAAGAATGTGACCGCGGCAGTGTTTAGCCATTGCCCGAGACACCTCACGCGCACACAAAAAAGCACCTTTCAGATTCACATCGATGACGCGTGACCAATCTTCTTCGGTCATCTTTGCCATGGTCTTATCGATGATCATGCCCGCATTACAAACAAGCAAATCAAGCTCCTCGACCGACTGAAAAAAACTTTTTACGGATGCAGACGAGCTCACGTCGAGATCCTCTCTTCCGGGAGCAAGAACTTCGCCACCGCTGCCAACTAGACTATTGGTGATAGCCTGCCCCAAGCCACCCGCCGCACCTGTGACAACGACCTTCATTACACCAGCATCAGAGCTGGATTCTCAATAAGCTTTTTCACCTCATTGAGGAACCTTGCACCCACAGCCCCATCAACAACACGGTGATCGCAGCTCAAGCCAACATTCATACGCATACCGGGAACAATTTGACCATCTTTGACAACAGGCTTTTCCACAATAGCGCCGACGCTCAAAATTGCCGCCTGAGGCGGATTAATAATCGCATCAAAACTTTCGATACCCCAAGCACCTAGATTAGATACCGTCACGGTTCCGCCATCAAACTCATTAGGCATCAGTTTTTTGTCACGGGCACGCGCAGCGAGATCTTTTACCTCTTGGGATATTTGCAGCATCGACTTGCTTGCAGCATCTTTGATCACGGGTGTTACCAAACCATCATCCACCGCCACGGCGATTGAGATACCCACTTTCGCAAATTGCACAATGCTATCCCCATTGAAGGAAGCATTGATTTCAGGGACTGCCTGGGCTGCATTGATGACAGACTTCAGCACAAAATCGTTGATGCTATACTTGTTTCCGTGTGTTTGCTCAGCTTGCGCATTCACCTGCTTGCGCAAGGTCATGAGTGGTGCTGTGTCGCACTCCACATGAAGATAAAAATGAGGAATCGTTGTCTTCGACGTCAACAAACGATCAGCAATGATGCTGCGCATAGAACTCAATTGAATCGTCTGATCCTCAGCAGCGACAACTGGATTTATCGCCACAGCTGGTGCGGCGACAGGGGCTGGAGATGCGGCGGCAGGCGGAGTTGCTTGAACCACTTGAGCTTTAGCTGATGCCGCAAGCGCGGACGCCGCATTCGCCAATGGTGATGATGCAGCGGATCCGCTAGCAGCAGCCTCTACGTCAGCTTTAACAATTCGCCCTGCTGGGCCTGAACCTTGGATGGCGGCAATGTTCACCCCCTTGGATTCAGCGATTTTCTTAGCTAATGGTGAAGCTTTGATCCTCTCGCCGGCGCCAGTACCATTGGCTATTGGTGCGACAGGAATCGAGGCCTCAGTCGCCGTGGCAGTTGGCACTGATTGGGGCTGACTTTCCGCAGGCGTCTCAGCAAAAGGTTGCTCGTTCGGAGCACTAACAGCTGCAGGGGTAGATCCAGGAGCTGGCGCTTCTTCGCCATCTTCAATCAATACTCCTAAAGTTGAGCCAACAGCAGCTTTCTGCCCTTCCTGCACAAGAATCTCGTGAAGTGTACCTTCATCGAATGCCTCCATCTCCATTGTGGCCTTATCTGTTTCTACTTCAGCAATGACATCACCAATTTCGATGGTATCACCTACCTGTTTGTTCCACTTTACAAGGGTACCCTCCGTCATCGTGTCGGAGAGCTTGGGCATTTCAATATTCGTCGGCATAAGTTAAATGAGTTAATCAAGCTGTGTGCAGAGGACTTTTCTTAGAAACATGGCCTCTGCGCAAGCTGATTATAGTAAAATCGGCACCTGCTGCTCTATCTCCTCAAATATCAGCCTGTTGGATAGGGCCTAAAAAGAAGTAGAGCATAAAAAAGGCCATGACCGTAAAGTCATAGCCTTGAGTAAATTGCAGTAATTATATGATCAGTTACTAGTGGGTAACTCTTTCATCGTTGGAACCAAACCAATGTGAGGTTCACCCGAAGCTTGGGCAGATGCGTGATTTTCTGCTTTCGTAGTCGAATCACAAGGGAGGATGCTACAGCATGATGCCAACCCCAGTGAACAAATACACAGCGCCAGTGATCGTGTGGTATTTTTCATAATTACAACTATTCTGTAGAATAAGTCGCTGTGTGCAACAAAAAACTACAGATCAAAGGCTCGGTAGGAACCCTAGTCTAAACCACAGAAAGCACCTGCTCGATTATGCGGCGAGGGTTAGGCAGTTGTTCATCCTCAATGTGAGGCGAATAAATTGCGGGAGCATCGAGCGCACAAACACGCTTCACCGGCGCATCCAAGTAATCAAAAGCATGCTCTTGAATCAAGGTCGCTACCGTGGCACTCACGCCCGAAAACGGTTTACTCTCATCCACCAAGACAACTCGGTTCGTCTTCATCACCGTATCGAGAATCGCCTGCTGATCGAGTGGCCGTATCGAGCGAAGATCTAACACCTCGCAATTAATACCGTGCTCGGATTGCAATGTCTCGGCCGCCTCCAAGGATCGGATAACACTCCGGCCATGCGCAATGATGGACACATCTGTGCCTTCGCGCTTGATATCAGCCTTACCAAGTGGAACCAAATGATCTCCCTCTGAAGGATCGGGCACTGGACCCGATGTTCCATAGAGCAACGTATTCTCCATGATGTAAACTGGATCATTGTCTCGAATGGCTGTCTTCATCAAGCCCTTCGCATCAGCTGGTGTTGCTGGGGCGCAAACCTTCAAGCCTGGAAATGCAGCGAATAGACCCTCTGGGCAGTGAGAGTGCGTTGCCCCCACTGCTGTGCCGCCATTGGCAGGACCGCGCATTACGATCGGCACATTACATAAACCACCTGACATGTAGCGCACACAGGCTGCGTTGTTGACCAGCTGGTCAAAAGCAACCGAATGAAAGCTCCAGAACATCAACTCCATCACAGGGCGAATACCCAGCATCGATGCGCCAATGCCCATGCCAATAAACCCAGCTTCTGAAATTGGGGTATCAACAATGCGCTTGCTGCCCCACTTGTCCCACAGTCCTTCGGTTACCTTGTAAGCACCATTGTATTGGGCGACTTCCTCACCCATTACAACGACCTTCTCGTCGCGAGCAAGTTCTTCATCAAGGGCTTCGCGTATTGCGTGGCGGTAGAGTATCTCTCTCATAAAAAAATAGTGTTAGACGTTATTTAAAGGTTTAAAATCAGTCGTTAAAAAAATGTCTTCCGGTATTTCCAGCTTCAGTATTGTTGTCCGTTTCCCAATACACATCATCAAATATAGATTCTGCAGTTGGTGGTGGCGACTGCTCAGCAAACACCGCTGACTGATCAGCCTCAGCTTTAGCCTCTTTGTCTATTGCGTCAGCCTCAGCATCGGTAAATACCCCCTCTTCGATCAAACGACGACGCCACAAACGAATCGGATCATGGTATGTCTTGTAGTTTTCAATTTCCTCCGGCGTGCGGTATTTCTTGGCATTGGCATCGGCTACAGAGTGGCCGTAGTATCGATAAGTGGCAATCTCAAGCACAGTCGGCTTCGACTCCTTGCGCGCACGCTCCATCGCAATGTGCGTTTTAGCACGAACCTCGTACAGGTCCTCACCATTGACCAAATCCCAGTCCATGTCATATGCCTCAGCTCGCTGAGCTAGGCAATTTTTGTACGAACTTGAACGGCTTTGGCTTGTTCCCATTGAGTAGCCATTATTCTCAATAATGTAAATGACAGGCAGCTCAAACAGAGCCGCTAAGTTGAGAGACTCGTGAAAAACACCTTGGTTGATTGCTCCATCTCCAAGGTAGCAAAGGCAGCAGCCTTCTAATTCCTGATATTTGACTCCATATGCCAAACCCAAGCCGAGTGGTGTTTGACCCGCAACAATACCGTGCCCCCCCCAGAAGTTCTTTGAAGGATCAAATAAATGCATCGATCCTCCTTTGCCTTTCGCAGCACCAGAAGCTTTACCATAAAGCTCCGCCATGCAGCTATTCATATCCATTCCCATTGATAGGGCATGTCCATGGCAACGATAAGCGGTAATAGCGTGGTCGTTTTCTTTGCATAATCCAAGCGTGCCCGCAGCAACAGACTCTTGACCGATATAGAGATGCAAAAAGCCACCCATCATGCCTTTATTATAGAACTTAAGGGCGGTCTGTTCGAAACGACGAATACGCGCCATATCTCTGAAAAACTCAATCTTGTCCTCAGGGCTTAAGTCCTGATTGATCTTAGATTCTGAAAAGTCGAGTGAAGTAGGCGTGTTCTCAATCATGGAATTTTAGCAATGATGTGGGCGTTGCAGTAATGACAGACAGGCTCTGGTTCAAGCCAAAATAGCAAGTCAATCGCAGCAGCAGCATGTGCGGAGCAACTGTCGACAAGCTAATCACCGAAGTCACCTTTGACCAGAACAATTCAAAGCGATGACATATGTGCTGCTGCTGAGATACTAGGAGTTTAGCATCCTAAGAGCATCTCGAATCAAATCTTCTGTCGTCGCGGTTGCTTTAAGCTTAGCAACAGCGGCAACCGCTTTTTTAGCTTCGGCCTGCTTGTAGCCGAGACCAATCAAGGCTGATTCCGCATCAATCGAAGCACTCGGAGTGGCTTCACCGGCAGCAGCCTGCCACGCTTCAGCAACACCCACCTTGTCTTTGAGCTCCAAAATGATGCGCTCTGCTGTTTTCTTGCCTAATCCTTTGATCTGAGAGAGTGCTGCTGCATCACCATTGACCACACATGACTTAAAGTGATCCACTGGCATACCACTTAGCACCGACATTCCGATGGATGGCCCAATGCCGCTGACACGCTCAATCAACAATAAAAACAAATCACGCTCAGCGTCCGTGGCAAAACCATAAAGCGTGTGCGCGGTCTCCCGAATATGCAGATGCGTGCGCAGCTCCACCTCCTTGCCCTCCACAGGGTTGATCAAATCATAGGTGCTCAGCGACACACTGACAAGGTAGCCTACCCCATTCACATCAATGACCAGCCTACCCGGCAGGGCCTCTAACACTTTACCACGGAGTCGAGCAATCATGACTAGTATCAGACCTAGCTTGTTGAATGAACTGGGCTTGAGTCAAAAAACGAACGCATGGATGCACAATCATCTCCCACACAGTTTACACAGCAGGGGCGAATTTCACTCTTACATTCGTTACCCAAATGCTCTGCAACCAAGCGCACACAAAGATCAATAAATCGTTCTTCCATGTTAAAGCAGTCCACGCGGGCGAAGTGATCCACCACCTTTTCCGCCTCTTCACGAAACTCGATATCAATTTCATCAAGAGTTTCAATATGGTCGGTGGTGAACGCGATAGGAACAATCAAAATAGCTTTCTCCTTCGTTGCGTGAATGACATCCGGCGTGCTAGGTGATAGCCATTTGGTCTTCTTGGGGCCGACCTTGCTCTGCCAAGACAATGCATGAGCATGACTGGTCATACCCTTCTTTTTGAGCGCATCCTCAACCCGACTGATAGTGCCTTCGATCTCCTCGTTATATTTGTCACCCTTTTCGAGGCAGTATGCCTCGGGAAGACTGTGTGCAGAGTAGATGATACGAATATCATCATCTTCCAGGGTGTGTTCTTTTTTGAAAGCATTGAACTTCCGTTCAATTAACTCCGCCCAGAGATCCGTGTAGTCATCTCGGTCCCACCACCGGTCAATTACCGAGAGATCAGGGCCGTATTCTTTACCGTTAAGCCATCTATATGCATCACAAAGGCTGGAGCCACTCGTTGAGCAGCTGTGTTGGGGGTAGTGAGAGAACAGCACCACTCGCTCCGCGTGCTTAAACTTCTCCAACATCTCTCCCGTGCGTGGGACAGCGTAGCGAAAACCAGGAACGCAAGCGTGAGGTGCAGATTCTGGATATTGCTCGTCTAGTTTGCGGGCAATGGCATCCCCCTGCCCTTCCATGAGTTTTCGGGTTGGAGAGTATTGCCCAAGCTCCTCGTATCTTTCCTGGATAAAAGGGGTGCGCCTCCATGCTATGAATCTACCAAGTATTTTTTGAGCTGGAAGTTTGAGCAATTCACGATCTTGAAAAAGCTCCTTCATATAAGGGTGCACTTCTTCGGGAGATTCTGGCCCACCCATATTCAGCAAGAGTATGGCGGTTTTTACATGTTGTTCTTCCATAAATTTCAGTCTTTGTATGAACCTTGTTTTTCATTAGCCTAATTTTAGGCAGTAAGCAAAGGGAACCTGCTCAAATATTAAATTATATATATAGTAGCTTCGTGTAACCGAGCAAGATTGGATTCAACTTACAATCAATATAGCATGTGCCACGTCCATGCACTGAGCTCAGATAGTCACACGGTCACCAGCTCGTCAGACTCCGCTCAAGCTTCTCGCTTGTTCATAAATTCCTCTACTGCCTTGTTTAATGCGAGTTTATGGCAATTGATGCGCCTTTCAAGCTCCAGCGAGCTCGGCGTCTCAAAGGTATATGACACCTGCGTCCCCATGTTTGCCATGTAGATCGCCTCCGGCCAATCCTCGGGGAAATCAGCCTCTGGCTTGTGAAAAATCCAGCCAGGTTCACGCACCGCGTGATCATCAATCAGTGAGCTCGGCTCAGGCCCGATCTCATTAGCTGCCGCCTCAAGAATGGAATGAGCAACACTGGAAAATTCACACTTCTGAATTTCATAAAGATAAAAACCAGTGCTCTCCCAATCCTCATGCAGTGATAAAAACACATCCGGCACAGGCTGTTTTTCCAGCCAACGCACATGCCCAGCAACCTCAGCACTGGATCGGCGCAGGTAGTCTCTGTTCAAATCCAGGCCCTGTTTATTTTCCCGGCTGCCAGCACTTATACCTGTAGGATTCATCAAAGGGCAAAGCATCCACTCAACTTCACCACCAAACAAACCCTCTTTGAGAAACTCATAGAGAGCCAGCGGACCTGCCGGCTCATCACCGTGCATACCCGAAGAAACATAGACTCGAGGGACTCCTTCGGCACGCCTCACAAATGCCGGGATTTCATGCCCATCAACCTCTGCAAGCACCTTACGAGAAAATCCAGCCTGCACAGCAACCTTGGAGAACTCTTCCAGATAGTCTGCTACATCGATTTGCACAGCAGAACCATAATACACACACTTGAAACTTGAAACTTGAAACTTCAAACTTCAGCTATCACATTTCGCCCCATGAACGTTCTCGTCATCGGAGGCGCAGGCTACATTGGTAGCCACTGCGTTAGACAACTCCAAGCTGCTGGCCACACACCCTTCGTACTCGATAATTTAGTCTACGGGCATCGTGCTGCTGTCGCAGATGATATCCCCTTCTTCGATCAAGACCTCGGCAACCGGAGTGCCGTAGCAAACATCCTCAAAGAAAATAAAATTAAAGTCGTGATGCACTTCGCGGCGTTCATCAATGTAGGGGAGTCCGTCAATGTGCCTCTCAAATACTACGAAAATAACGTCGGCAATACCATTCAACTCCTCCTTGCCATGACAGACGCCGGGGTGAGCAAATTTGTCTTTTCCTCCACCTGCGCCACCTATGGTGAGCCAGACACCCTGCCACTCGTCGAAGACCTTCCTCAAGCGCCGATCAACCCATACGGTGCCACCAAGCTGCACGTCGAACACATTCTCCAAGACCTCGCTCGCTCAGGTGAAATATCATCCGCTGTGTTCCGCTACTTTAACGCCTCAGGAGCCGCAGCAGATGGCACCATTGGTGAAGACCACAGCCCCGAATCACATCTCATCCCCTTGGCCATTTTTGCGGCTACTGGACAGCGAGGCGCTCTGAAAATTTTTGGCACCGACTACCCCACACCCGATGGCACCTGCCTGCGTGACTACATTCACGTCGATGATCTTTCCCGTGCCCACATCGCCGTCTTTGACAAACTGGCGACACCTAACACCTTTGTGCACTACAACCTCGGCACCGGCAAACCAACCTCCGTTCGCGAGATTCTCGATGCCGTTGAGCGTGTCACCGGCCTACCCGTGCCAGCCGAAGAAGATGAACGTCGTCCGGGAGACCCTCCATCGCTCTATGCCGACAACACCAAAGCTCGTACAGAGCTAGGCTGGGATCCTGAGCACATGGATATTGAGTCCACCATTGCTAGTGCTTGGAAATGGCACCAATCCCACCCAGACGGCTATCATCAAAAGTGACTTGGTCTTATCGATCAGCACACCACCCAAGACGAAGCCACATATGCTGTCGACAAGTTAACATCTTATTTCTACCCTTTCATCATGCCCAACGATCTTCAATACTGCCAAGACTACTTCTCCTACACGCGCCGCAAATCGCGCGAAATCATGGTGGGTGATGTTGGCGTCGGTGGTCACAACCCGATCCGCGTGCAATCCATGATCACATCGGATACGCGTGACACAGAAGCATGTGTGAAACAAGTGCTCGATTTGGCCGCAGCTGGGTGTGAAATTGCGAGAATCACCGCGCAGACCAAAAAATACGCTGCCAACCTAGAAAACATTCGTGACGGCGTACGCGCGGCGGGCTGCAATATCCCCTTGGTTGCAGATATCCACTTCAAACCCGATGCTGCTTTTGAAGCTGCCAAATGGGTAGAAAAGATCCGAGTCAATCCTGGCAACTATGCCGACAAGAAAAAATTCGAAATCCGCGAATACTCCGACGAGCAGTATGCTGGTGAGCTAGAACGCATCCGCGAAGACTTCGCCCCACTCGTCGAGCTCTGTAAAGAACTAGGCCGCGCCATGCGCATCGGCACCAACCACGGCTCACTGTCAGATCGGATCATGAACCGCTACGGCGACACCCCACTCGGCATGGTTGAGAGTGCGCTCGAGTTCGCCCGTATCGCCCGTGACCACGATTATCACAATTTCTGCTTCTCAATGAAGGCCTCAAACCCAAAGGTTATGATCGAAGCTTACCGCCTGCTGGTAGCCCGCCTTGACCAAGAGGGAGCCGACTGGAACTACCCCATTCATCTTGGCGTTACAGAAGCTGGTGATGGTGAAGACGGCCGAATAAAGTCCGCTATTGGCATTGGCTCTCTGTTAGCCGATGGCGTCGGTGACACCATTCGCGTCTCTCTTACAGAGGATGCCGTGCACGAGATCCCCGTCGCCCAAGCACTGGTCGCCAGCATTCAGAACTCTCATCTCAGCAATGACCCTTCAGGGGCTCAGCGAGGCACACTATCCTACAACCCTTTTTCATACGAGCGCCGTCATACCCACCAGCTCGAGGTCAACGGCCACAAGCTTGGTGGCAGCAACACCATTCGCGTATTTACCTCGCGCCAAAAATGGGACGCCCTCGCGCACAAGATAGACAAGCTTGGAGACTTTACCCCTGAGGTAGTTGCTGAGGATGCTGAGCTCGTAGAGCTCGACCCCTGGGACACCGCATCTATTCAGAAGATTAATGCGATTCAAGAACCTCAGCTGGTCACCGTCAAAAATGGCTGCCACCCCGAAACCGAAGGTGCTGCCGTTATCCATGCATTTCGTTTGCTCGCCTCGAAGCTAGCTGCCCATCACCCCATCCTTCTCAAGGATACACTAGAGCCCAGCAATGAGCCAAATAAAGACTTCCTCGACACCTTGTTAGTTGCCTCCCGTAACATCGGCTCACTTCTCTGCGACGGCATTGGAGATGCCATTCTCATACAAGGAGAAGAAGCTCCAGGCCAGTCACTTCGCCTCGCCTACAACATCCTACAAGCTGCAGGCTCACGCATCTTCAAAACCGACTACGTCGCCTGTCCATCCTGCGGCCGAACCCTTTTCAACCTCCAAGACACCACTCAAAAGATCCGAGCAGCAACCGGGCATCTCAAAGGCGTTCGTATTGCCATCATGGGTTGCATCGTCAATGGCCCTGGCGAAATGGCAGATGCGGACTTCGGCTATGTTGGAGGCGCCCCCGGCAAGATCAACCTCTATGTCGGCAAGCAAGCCGTCAAATTCAACATTCCAGAGACTGAAGCTGTCGAGCGACTCATCGACCTCATACGCGAGCACGATAAGTGGATTGACGCACCCGTGGCGAGCTAGACACCCGTCCTACTCAGTTCGACTAAGCATCCAACTGCTCAATCGATTGCCAGACATTCTTCGCCTCGCCCTGCTCCGTGCGGATAAAGAGCTCCTGCAGCCCCTTGGAGCTTTGTGTCACCGCCTTCAATCCACCGGCTACTTCACGCTGCACCCGCACTTGACCCGTTTTGCCACTCTTACCGAGAGATTTCCCCCCGTAGGACCTACCAATGATCACACCTACGACCCCCGGCATCGCCTCGATCTTACTCATCGTACGCAGGCACTCCTTGGAAGAACTTTGATGGCGACCCCGAGACGGCATAGCAAGATAGGATTTACGATGTTATGCCCCAGCACTCAGCAAATCAATGATTCGCTGTTTAGGACGACCTACGATTGACTTACTCTCAGAACAAACAATCGGACGCTGTAGCAATTGCTTGTGCTTGAGTAGAATCTCAATCACCGCCTCTGGATTATCGACATAATCTTCGGCTACCAACTCAAGCTTCTTAAATTTTGAGTCTTTACGCACCAAATCCTCCACCGGATCTTCCAGCACCTCGATGATTTTTTCTAATTCCTCACGACCCGGAGGGTTTTTAATATAGAGAACAACTTTATGTTCTACGCCCAAATCCTCGGCGACCGCCAAGGCATTTTTGGAAGATCCTCAATGTGGATTATGATAGATGATTGCTTTTGCCATAACTCTTCAAAACATGAAGCTACACGACTTTCAAAGATAAAAAATAAGCCCTTTACTCACACAAATAATCAGTAAGCCTCATAAAATCGCATTGATGACTTCTCCACCGTGGTTTTTTCTATTAGCCTAATCAGCATGGCAGCTGAGATAAACCCAACATCTCCCGAACACCCTCCACAGCAAAAAAATGCCAAGTCACACGCTGGGGGGACTCCAGCAGTCGCATCAGCACTCAAGCATGTGATGAAAACTGCGGGCCCTATCCGAGGCGCCAAAGCCTTGCTAGATCTCAACCAGACCGACGGCTTCGACTGCCCGAGTTGCGCTTGGCCAGACCCGGACGACCATCGTGCGGTTTCTGAATTTTGTGAAAATGGGGCCAAAGCCGTGGCTTCAGAAGCAACCACAAGGCAGATTGGCCGAGAATTTTTCCGCAAGCACAGTATTGACGAATTACTTGGCCAAAGTGACTACTGGCACGACCAGCAAGGACGCATTACAGAGCCCATGGTCTTACACGATGGTCAGTCTCACTATCAACCCATCTCATGGGATGACGCGTTTCAATTAATCAGTGATGAGCTCAAGGCTCTCGAGCACCCTGACCAAGCGACCTTCTATACCTCCGGACGAGCCAGCAACGAGGCCGCCTTCTTATATCAGCTTTTTGTGCGCAGCTTCGGCACCAACAACCTGCCAGACTGCTCAAACATGTGTCACGAGTCGAGCGGCACAGCAATGAAGCAATCTATCGGGGTCGGCAAAGGAACCGTCACCCTCGAAGACATTTACCAAGCAGAGACCATCATCTGTATCGGTCAGAATCCCGGCACCAATCACCCTCGCATGCTATCGGCTTTAGAGAGAGCTGTCGAAAATGGAGCTCAAATCATCGCCATCAACCCGCTCAAGGAAGCTGGACTCGTCGGCTTTGCCCACCCACAGAAAGTATCGGGCATGCTCGGCAAATCTACTCCATTGGCATCACAATATTTGCAGGTGAATTTGAACGGAGACCTCGCCCTGCTTCGAGCGCTCGGCAAAGAAATTCTCGAACGCAAAAGCGTGGATAGCTCATTCATCGATGAGCACACCCAAGGCATCGAGAATTACCGCCAGCAATGTGCACGCTCCGACTGGGATACTTTGACAAACCTGTCTGGTATCAGCAAAAAAGAAATCCAACAACTTGCCGACACCATTCTGCGCGGCGAACGCAAGCTCATCACTTGCTGGGCAATGGGCATCACCCAACACCGCAACGCAGTTGCTACCATACGTGAGATTACTAACATCCACCTCCTGATCGGCGCCATTGGCCGAACCGGTGCAGGGCTCTGCCCTGTTCGAGGCCACAGCAATGTCCAGGGCGACCGCACCGTGGGCATCTACGAGAAAATGCCAGAATCCTTCCTCGCAGCTCTCGATCATGAGTTTGGCATCAACTGCCCACGCAAACATGGCTACGACACCGTAAAGTCAATTCTTGCGATGTATAATGGTGAGGCCAAGGTGTTTTTTGCTCTTGGTGGCAACTTCCTCCAAGCTTGCCCTGACACTCACTTCACGGGCGAAGCATTATCAAACTGCTCACTCACCTGCCACGTGTCGACCAAGCTCAACCGTAGCCATTTAGTCACTGGGAAAACAGCGCTTATACTTCCATGCTTGGGACGCAGCGAACGCGACACTCAGAACGAAGGCGATCAATTTGTTACCTGTGAGAACTCCATGAGCATTGTCCACATGTCTAAAGGCAAGCTGCAACCAGCCGCGCCTGACCTTCTCAGCGAGCCTGACATTATCGCCCGGCTTGCCCAGGCCACCCTTGGTAATTCCGAGAAAATTGACTGGCGCTGGCTTGTCGGCGACTACGACAGGATCAGAGACTTAATCGAAAAAGTCATCGCTGGATTCAGCGCCTTCAATCAACAGGTCAGAAAACCCGGAGGTTTTTACCTCCCCAATACCGCGAAACAAAGAATCTGGGATACCCCATCAGGCAAAGCCGAATTTAGCGACGCAGAAGTTGATCAACTTCAAGTTGCTAAAGACCGACTCATACTGCAAAGCCTGCGAAGCCATGATCAATACAACACTACCATCTATGGTCTCAACGATCGCTATCGGGGAATCGGCATGGGAAGGCGAATCATCTTCCTCAATCCTGAGGACATGAAAGCCCGTGACATCGCTCCTGTTTCGCTGGTCGACATCACCAGCCACTGGCAAGACGGCGAGAGGAACATAGAGAATTTTTATGCGATTCCTTATGACATACCCAAAGGAACAGCTGCCGCCTATTTTCCAGAAGTCAACCCACTGATTCCACTTCAATCTACCGCCTTGGAAAGCAACACACCAACCAGCAAATCGATCGAAATAAGCATCATCCCAACACCCTAATCATGTCTCAAAAAACTTACCAAGTTTACATTCTCAAGAACCGTATGAACCGCCGTTTCATCGGTAAGGCAGAAGATGCCCAAGCCGAACACACGGCCCACAACAAGGGTCAGTTCAAGGGCACTAAAGCATTCAAGCCATGGCAAATGGAATGGTGCAGTGGCCACCTGTCTCGCAACGACGCCCTTCGCCTCGAGGAGGAGCTACGCCACCACAAAACCAACACATCGATGTTAGAGTCCATCACACACAAGCACGAGATGGGAATGTAGGTCACAAAAACCTCTAGCCTAGCGTGATTTTAAGGCTATAGTTCACGCATGGACAATTCCTACGCCAACTCATACGCCAATCCATACACGGTTGCATCTCAGTCTGTCGACGTACGCGCCGAGTTCATTCGCAAAACATACGCTCACCTCGCTGGAGCCATTGCTGCTTTCGCGGTTCTTGAAGCCTTATTATTCTCTATTCCAGGCATTGAGCTGAAAGTATTCGGCCTGCTCGGATCCAGCAGCTACAGCTGGCTCATGGTCATTGGTGTTTTCATGTTTGCCTCTCACTTTGCCAACAAGTGGGCCATGAGCTCAACAAGTGTTAACGTTCAGTATATGGGATTGGGATTCTATGTCCTCATTGAGGCCCTCATCTTTTTACCTCTTCTGCTCCTTGCCAAGAACATGACGGGCGATGCGACCCTGATCATCAAAGCTGGTGGTGTTACCGGTCTGCTGTTTGCTGGGCTTACCTTTGTCGCCTTCACCACTAAGAAAGACTTCTCCTTCCTTGGTGGCTTCTTGAAGATTGGTGGCTTCATTGCCCTCGGTGTGATCGTCGTTGCTATCATTTTCCCCAGCTTCATCACGCTCGGCTTTTGGTTCTCCGTGATCATGGTGCTATTTGCAGCAGGTTCTGTGCTCTACAGTACGAGCAACATCATTCACCACTACAACACCAACCAGTATGTGGCGGCCTCACTCGGACTCTTCGCCAGTGTCGCCCTGATGTTCTGGTACATTCTGCGCATCTTCATGTCGCGCGACTAGGCTACATATCTAGTCGGTGATTCGCTCGTCCCCTGAGTAAATATTAAACTTCGGGGGGCGCAAAAACCCAATCAAAGTCTGGCCGCTCTCGCGGGCAAAATCGACCGCCAGCGACGATGGCGCAGAAATCGCGGAAACCACGGGGATGCGGGCGACCAGTGCCTTCTGTACGACCTCAAATGACACCCGCCCTGAAACTTGGAGTAGAGTGTCGGCCCGGTCTATCTTTTCTTTGGCAGCCCAGCCGATCACTTTATCGACAGCATTATGTCTGCCTACATCCTCGCGTAAGACCAACAACTTACCGTCCTCAGAAAACAAAGCCGCAGCATGCAAGCCACCTGTATTGGCAAACACCTCCTGCTCTGCCCGCAGAGTATCTGGCAAGCCCATCACCGTCTTTACTGGCATCATAAAACCACTTTCAATCGGCGGCGCATTTTGTTGAATAGCCTCAATACTCGCCTTACCACAAATCCCACAGGATGAAGCGCTGTAGAGATTGCGGCTCAGGCTCTGATGATCTAACACCACATCATCAGCCAAAAAAACAAGCGCGTGGTTCTGTTTAATCTCCAAATCAACGCGCAGCACCTCATCAAGAGAATTTACCAGACCCTCGGTGAGCAAAAACCCCTTCACCAGATCCTCATCATGCCCCGGAGTGCGCATCACCACCGCCACTGGTGTGCCGTCTACCGTGATTTGAAGTGGCTCCTCAGAGGCCACACAGTCAGTGACCCGCTGACGTTCATCGCCAAGCTGTTTGGTAATTTGATACTCTGAAGATTCTTCACGCATCGTCACTTCGTGGTTCGACTTCTGCTAATATCTCGAGCTCGCAGTCACCTCCAGCTAGCTCACCCCCCTTCACGATCCTCGCTCTCAAACCTCCGTATCCTTTGAGGAACTCATGTGTTCCAGGTTCACAAGCCTGATCCATCCAGTAACAGGGGCTACACTCACATGAGCCCGTCAGCTCTAGACCTCCGAGAGTGAAGCGCTTATCAATCAGTCCATTGAGATCCACACCTTGCATCACCACATTGCGGCGAAACGCTTTCGGATCGAGCTCCCCCTTCACAATCTCATCCCGCACCCGCTCATACACCGCCCAGTCAAACAAAGTAATCTGACCCTTGTAGTCCGGCTTATAATCAAAAAAACGATCTCCCTCAATCCCCCGCCCCGCCACACAGCTGATCCGCTCCACCTCCTCTATCGGGTAATCCATCGCCCCCTTACCATGCCGACCATAATAATTATGGCCCGGGGAAATGAAGAGATGTTTTAAGGTGACATTCATATTTACAGGATGCTTCATTAAGCAATTTCTTCAAACTCAATACTTCCTCCTATCCACCCAGATAGGACATCTCAGGCTTAGGCTGGGCACCATCGATTTGGCTGCGCAACTCAGAATAACGATCATCTCTGGCAGCCCAGACACTGCGGATGACTTCTGTTATTTGCCCGTCAGTGCCGCCATCGCGCAGCAGCGTTTTTAAATTGTGCCCGCGTGCAGCAAACAGGCAGGTGAACAGCTGACCATCCGAGGAAAGCCGAGCCCGATTACAATCGCCACAAAACGGCTTACTCACTGAGCTGATAAAACCCACTTCCTGATCGGGGAGATCCTGGTAGCCAAACCTCTTTGCCGTTTCTCCGATGTAATTGCACGGGATGGCTTCCAGCGGAAAGTGCTGGCCAATAGCCTCCACCATCTCGGTGTAGGGCACCACCTCACCCAGCTTCCAGCCATTGGTATTTCCTGTGTCCATGTATTCGATAAAGCGCATCGTTACGCCACGTTCTCGGCCGAATCTGGCCAGCGAAACGATCTCGTCTTCATTGACCCCCTTCTGGATCACACTATTGATCTTCACCTTAAGCCCATGTTCAAGAGCCGCATCGACCCCCTCAATGACGCGCTCAGGAGATGCGCCAGTGCCATTCATGCGCACAAAGATTTCTGGGTTCAGCGCATCCATTGAAATCGTCACCCGCTGCAAACCGGCCGCTTTGAGTTTTTTGGCATAACGAGCCAACGCGCTGCCATTGGTGGTCATCGCAAGGTCATGCTCACCTGGAATGTCAGCCAACATACTGACCAGATCCACTAAGCCACGTCGCAGTAGCGGCTCACCCCCAGTCAGGCGAAGTTTCTCCACTCCGAGGCTACAAAAAATCGCAGTGAGCCGCGCAATCTCTTCAAGCGATAAAATCTCAGGCTTGGGCAGATATGGGTAATCTTCATCAAACACCTCAGCTGGCATGCAGTAGCGACAACGATAATTACAACGATCCGTCACCGAGATCCTCAGATCACGGAGCGGTCGCTGCATTTGATCGACGGGCAAGCTCACACGCAAAGACTGGCATGGATGGACAAAAAAGACCAATCGTGATTTGATCTCTTCTTACAAAAGCTCACGCCATGCAAAATCTCATTTCCGTCACTCAGGCCGAAAACATCATCCGCCAACACCTCACCACGGCTGCTGTTGAAATCGTGCCCCTGTCCAAGGCCCAGGGACGATACCTTCGTGAGGACATCCTTGCCGACCGCCCCCTGCCTCCCTTTGACCGTGTCATGATGGACGGCATCGCCATCGCCCACGCCTCCTTCGCCAGCGGCAATGCTCGTTTCCCGATCACTGGCACCCAGGCCGCGGGAACACCAGCGCTCACACTGGAAAATGCAGACAGCTGCATTGAAGTCATGACCGGCTGCGTCCTACCACACGGATGTGATTCCATTATTCCCATCGAACACATCGACCTATCAGAAAACACCGCCAGCCTGCACAGCGACGCCAGCCCTCAGACTCAGCAGCACATCCACTCGGCGGGAAGTGACACCGCAGCAGGAGAAATACTACTGAATAGCGGACAAGTTCTCAACGCCGCTGAGCTCGCCATTGCCGCCTCCTGTGGTGCTACTCATCTTAAAGTCTCAGCTCTACCTCGCATCCTCATCATCACCACTGGCGACGAACTTGTAGCTCCCGAGGTAACTCCGCTACCCCACCAAATCCGCCGCAGCCACGCCACCGCACTGGAGGCACTCATCACCGGCATGAAGCTCGGCAAGGTCGAGAGCCTCCACATTGCCGACGACCCGTTAGCGCTGAAAGACACAATCACCGAGGCACTGCCCGCCCATGACATCCTCATCTTCAACGGCGGCATCTCGAAAGGCAAATACGACTACGTTGCCCCCGTCCTCACCGAACTACTCGGCAGCCCCCACTTCCACGGCATCGCCCAACGCCCCGGCAAACCCATGGCGTTTTGGACCCACAAACCAAACAACGATCCCACCACAAGAGCGGACGACGGTTCCGCCTCGGGCGGTGACGAGTGCAAGCGGGCTAGAGCGGACGACGGTTCCGCCTCGGGCGGTGACGAGTGCAAGCGGGCTAGAGCGGACGACGGTTCCGCCGCAGGCGGTGACGAGTGCAAGCGGTCTATATTCGCATTGCCCGGCAATCCTGTCTCCGCCATGGCTTGCGCCGCACGCTACCTGTTACCAACTCTCAAGGAAATCCTCAGTGGCTCGGCCCCCACAAGCCACACATTGCAGAGCAACGGCAGCTTCCACTGCCCCGCTCACTTCACCGGCCTCGTCCCCTGCCAACTCAAAAACGGCCGGATCCATCTCCAGGCACCCTCCAATTCAGGCAACTTCCTTGCTCTCGCCGACACCGATGGCATTGCCCAACTCGGTGGAGAACTTGCTGGAAAAGAACTTCTCAATGAACCCGCAAACTTCTACCCTTGGACCTGACATGAGTAAACTCACCCACATCGATACCAATAATCAGCCAGGCATGGTGGATGTCTCCGCCAAGGAAAGCACCCGCCGAAGCGCCACCGCTCAGAGCATTATTGAAGTCGGCGCCGAAGTCATGACCCTGCTTGAGGGCGGTGACATTCAGAGCAAAAAAGGCCCAGTATTCCACACCGCCATTATCGCTGGCACCATGGCAGCTAAGAAAACCGCTGACCTTATACCTTTCTGCCACCCTATTCCGCTCGATAATGCCAAATTCAGCATCGAGCCAAGCTCCGAAACTCAGATCACCATCACCTGCACCTGTATCACTACCAGTCGCACCGGCATAGAAATGGAAGCTCTTGCAGGAGTATCGGGTGCCGCTCTCACCATTTACGACATGTGCAAAGCCATCAGCAAGGACATGCGTATTATTGAAACCCGCCTGCTGGAGAAAACAGGTGGTAAGTCCGGCGATTATCAAGCTGCACCATAACACCGATGAATGGCTTGCTGTTAGTTGGAGGCAAATCCTCGCGCATGGGCTCGGATAAATCCGAACTCATCTTGCGTAATGGACTTACCCAGAAAGAACGTGGCATCAAATTACTCGAGTCGGTTTGCGATCAGGTTTTCATCTCAACTAGCGAGGACAAGGGGGAAGAAAACACGATCCCAGACGCCTTTGGTTCCGTAGGACCCCTCGGGGCGATTGCCTCGGCACAGCAAGCCGACCCTGATGCTGCCTGGCTCGTCCTGGCCTGTGATCTACCCATGCTCGAACAAGACCACCTCCAGACTTTAGTCGACTCACGTGATTCGACACTGGATGCCACCTACTTTACGAGCTCAACGGACAACTTACCCGAGCCGCTCTGCGCCATTTGGGAACCCTCTTCTGCAAGTGCTGTAAGAGCCGCTCTAGATAACGGCAAAAACTGTCCTCGCTCCGTGCTCATAAGTCTTGATTGCAAGTTTCTACCCAGCCCCGGCTTCTGGACACTCACCAATACCAATACCGAGGCTGATCTTGTAGAAATCCGAGCCCGCCTCAATCAAAGCAATACCGTAAAAAAGATCACCGTCACCTACTTTGCCCAGCTGAGAGAACTTACTGGCACGCACAGCGAAGTCATTGAGACTGATAGCGAGACACCGGCCGGGCTTTTTGAGCAATTGCGCGCCAAGCACCAACTCACTTGCAAACGCAAAGGGATGATGGTAGCTGTAAACGGAGATTTTACCAACTGGTCGCATTCCATCAGTGACGGCGAGGAGGTTGTCTTCATCCCACCGGTTGCCGGTGGCTAATAATTGTTTTATAGAGAGTAATCATTTTGTGGACATGTTCCAATTAACTGACAAGCCAATCGACCCACGTGCCCTCTGTGACACTGTGCAAGATCCATCTGCCGGCGGCTTTGTAAGTTTTGAAGGCTGGGTCCGCAACCACCATCAGGGCCGAGACGTCACCTCTCTCGAATATGAGGCCTTCCCCGCCCTCGCACAAAAAGAGGGCAATCGAATCCTTGCAAAAATCACTAGTCAGCATGATATTGTCGCGGCAAGCTGCACCCATCGCACTGGTCACCTACAGCTTGGCGAGATAGCCATCTGTGTTGTTGTCTCCGCTGCCCATCGCGATGCAGCCTTCACAGCCTGCCGCGCCGTCATTGACTCCATCAAATCTACCGTCCCCATCTGGAAAAAAGAACATTATGCTGACGGCACTGCCGAGTGGGTCAAATGCCACGCATGCTCCAGCAATGCCCTTCATCATAATCATTGAAAAAGATTACCCTTTAATACGTATTTTAAACTGCCACTACCCAACATGAAAAAGCCTAAATCGATTATTCTCGGCGCTATTACCGCCGCATGCTGTGCCACAACTAGTTTCGCTAACCTCCCCCCAGAGCTCGAACAAACGAATTTCTGCGGACCTGAGCTGACCCCTTCGCCCGCCTGCCTCTCCGCTCACCCCAATGGTGATATCTTCGTTGGCGTCGATATGTGTGGTTCACTCGGCAAGGGCCCAGGCAAAGGCAGAATCGTACGTCTTCGCGATACCGACAACGATGGGGTCGCTGACGAGCATACCATTTTTGCGACACTCGATAACCCGCGTGGTCTCATTGCAGTGGGTGATAAGGTTTACGTTATCTACACTATCTGGAAAGATGAGAAGACTTTCGGGGCCATGCACCTCGGAGTTCTCGAAGATGCCGACAAAGACGGTAAGGCCGACGGCCCACCCAAAATCTTAGTTTCTGATATCAGCTGTAAGACACACAACCAGAGCCGTGGTGCAGACCACACCACTAACGGCATGCGTATGGCTATCGACGGCTGGATCTACATTGCCGTGGGTGATTACGGCATGCACAAAGCCAAAGGAAGCGACGGTACTGAGCTCACAATGCTAGGTGGTGGCATAGTGCGAGTTCGGCCAGACGGCACCGAGCTTGAGGCATACACCCATGGCCTGCGAAATATTTACGATATCGCCATTGATCCGCTGATGAACATCTACACCCGCGGTAACACCAATGATGGCGGCGGCTGGAACGTGCGTTTCATCCACAACATTCAGTCAGGTAAATACGGCTACCCGATGCTGTTCAAAAACTTTACCGACGAAATCATCCCTGCACTCGTTGACGTCGGCGGCGGATCAGGCACTGGCTCCATGTTCTTCCAAGAGCCCGGCTGGCCAGAGAAATACAACAACGTCCCTCTGATGGGCGACTGGGGACGTAGCCAAGTCTTCATCCATCGCGTTAAACCTGATGGCGCCAGCTTTACCCAGACACAAGAAGACTACATCGGCTTGACCCAATTCACCGACATCGATACTGACGCCTCCAGCCGCCTCTACTTGGCTGCTTGGGCAGGTGCTGGATTCAAAGGCAGCCCAGAAAAAGGCTACGTCATCAGAGTTGTCCCTAAAGACTGGAAATACACGGCTGCTCCCAAGTTTAAAGAACTGGCTGACGACGCTTTAGTCTCTTTACTAAGATCTGACAGTGCCACCGTTCGCCTTCATACCCAGCAAGAAATACTCAACCGCGAAGCAGGCATTGCATCGGCTGTACTCGCCATCGCGGCAGACAGCACTGCAAGTGCCGAGTCACGAGTTGCCGCCATCTTCACTTATGCACAGCTTCTGGGCTCAAAAGCCAATACCGGCTTAGTCAGCTTGACAAACGACGCCAATATTCGTGAGTTTGCCCTACGTGCCCTTGCCGACCGCAAGCCTTACTCCAGCAAAACATCGACAGCACCTTTCATAGCAGGCTTACAGGACAAAAATCCTAGAGTACAAGCTGTCGCAGCTATCGGTCTTGGTAGGATTGGTAAGCTTGAGACCGCCAAGGCCCTGCTCAACGCAGCAGTTCCGCCAGCCCCTATGAAGCCCTCTACTCAGAAAGGTCACCAAGGCGGACCTCACGCCACACCCCACCCAGCGGTGATCATACCCCATCTCGCCGTGCAGTCACTCGTCTCTATGGGTGCCACTGATGCCAGCCTGGCTGCTGTTGACTCGCCTAGTCAAGACGGCGCGCTCTGGGCACTACGCCTCATGCATGACCCTCAAGGAGTTGATGGACTCATCAACAAGCTTAATAGTTCAACCGACAGCAAGCTACAGAATAAAATACTCACCGCTCTCGCTCGCTTGTATCACAAGGAAGCCCCCTATGATGGCTCCTGGTGGTGGTTTACCCGCCCTGACACCCGAGGTCCTTATTACAAGCCCATCAAGTGGTCTGAGTCTGACAAAATTGAGGAAGTCTACCGCGCCCATTGGAACAAGGCGGATGCTGCGCAAAAAGCATTTCTTGCCTCAAACGCTGACAAACACCGCATGAACCTCAGTGGTATTGGCAAAGCCCCACCAGCAAAAACCGCTAAGAAAAGCAACAAAGGCCAGGTCGGTAAAACCTCCATCGAGGATGTGATGGTGGCACTAGACAAAATGAAGGGCAATCCCAAGGCTGGAAAAAAAGCACTTGCGAGTCTTGCCTGTGCAGCGTGCCATAGTCTCAACCCTGGTGAGCCCATCAAGGGCCCAGCCTTTGAAAAAATTGGCTCCCGTCTTAGCAAAGACCAAATTGCTGAGGCCATTCTTAAGCCTGATGCCACTATCGCCGATTCCTGGGTCATCGTAACTACGAACGACGGCACCCCACACATGGGAACGTTAGTCTCCAAAAATGAACAGCAAGTAGTCGTCAACAACATTGCTGGCATCTCAACCAAGGTTGACGCAGCAGACGTAAAAAATATTGAAAAACAGAGCTCCAGCATCATGGGACCAGGGCTTGCTAATGAGCTTTCACTTCAAGGATTTGTCGACATGATTAGCTATCTGCATTCGTTGAAATAAGTCGAGCATACAGCGTCCTCAGCGGATTCAGACCGCAAACTTGACATCCAATCGAACATAACCAAGCATAGCGGGCATGCAACCTACTCAGTTTACGGATGCTGTAGAAGCCATCAATTCGAAACAAGAAAGTTTCGATTCTGGAGCATACTATTTCCTCAAGGACGCGCTCGATTTCACCGTCAGACGTGTCATGGAAAGCAATGACGGTAAGCACCGCCATGTTGCAGCCAGTGAGCTCCTCATCGGATTCCGTGATTTTGCCATTCAGGAATTTGGCCCCATGGCCAGCACCATGATGACAGAGTGGGGCGTCACCACATGCAGCGATATTGGGGCCATGGTTTTTGAACTCATCGAGGAAGGTGTTTTCGGCAAACAAGACTCAGACACCCGAGAAGACTTCTCCGAAATCTTCCCTTTGATAGAGAGCTTAGAAGCTCCCTTTAGCCCATCAAAACAGCTTGCCTGACTCAAGCATCGATACTTTCGAAACCAACTTCTGGCTACCGCCACGCACCAGGTGGCTTGCCCGTAACGTTTTTAATAAAATTGGACAGTCCAGAAGCGTCGGAGAATCCGGACTGTTGCGCAATGTTGACAAGCCCCAGTGATTGATTTTTGAGCAACCTCAATATTCCCGCAGCGCGCTGCTCACGGATTATCTCAGCAGGACTTCCCGCTGCGTGCTTGGCAAAAGCCCGCTCCAACCCGCGCTTGGATATAGCACAAGCAGCGGCTACGTCTGCAACATGCGGTCCACGAAGCGCGTGGCTGGTAATATAGTTCATTGCATTCTGATAAACCAGTAAGTAGCGGTCCACCTCATGGCTGGACTCTCTGACGATCATCACAGCCGGCGCCACGTGGGGTAACTGCCCGGGGTCTTCACCCTTGAGTAAGCTCAACAGATGGTGAGTAGCAGCACGGCCAATTTGAGCAGCGTGCAAGTCAATACTACTCAGCGAGGGCGAGCTGGACTCACAGAGCAGACCATCATTATCCACCCCAATCACCGCCACCTCCTCCGGCACACGCAGGCCCGATAGCTTGCAAGCATGGAGAACTGCAACACCCGCCTCATCATTGCACGCGAGAATACCACAGGGTTTAGCAAATCCCTCAAGCCATGAGCAAATATCTGAGACTCCAGACCAACCGTGTCGTTTATCCACGGGTAAGGAGAGAATATTCACCGCCACACCCTGCGATTGGGCGAAAGCAAGCAGGGACTCTTTGCGAGCCTCGGACCAGGCCACACCTTCCCAATGAATAAAACCCCACTCGCGCAAATTCAGCCGCACGAACTCACCACCAGCCAAGCTCCCAATGGTATCATCGTCAACATGGAGACCATGCAAACCGAACTCCTCAGACTCCTCAGGACCACGGATGGAAACCACTGGGATGTCGCGTTTCTCAATAAATGCCAGCATCTCACGGGAAAGCCCCCTGCTAATCACGCCAACCACATTACGGTTCCGGAGACAGGCCTCTAAATGAGCCCGATCATCCATGGGAGGGGCTACCCACAACTCGATTTCACTGCCCGAAGAATCATCAAAACGGGTTGCAAGCAAGCCACGAAGCACCTCCCGAGAGAAATACCCTTGGCGGATTGCAATAAACATGATTGTAGGTTTCCCTAATGCCATTTGAGTGGATAACAACGCTTACACACGGATGAAGATGTCGTAAATGATAAATTATTTATCCGCACCATACCATTGCATCATTGGCACGCCCAAGCTCATATTTATCGCTTATGGAAACGGTCTTTGTTTCAGAAATTTCTTACGCCAAAGCACAGGCAACTTTCGAGCGCTTGTCATCCGACTCTGGGTTCGAGTTCATTCCCGTTGCGGAGGACGAGCCGAGCCTCTCTGCCGCTGTCAGCAAGCAGGGTGTTCGTGCCTTCATTGCGGACATCCACCCTTACACAGGAGAACTTTACCAAGCCCTGCCACAAGGAGGTGTCATCGCCCGCTTCGGTGTCGGCCATGACAGCGTGGACAAAGAGCAAGCATCGGCAAACGGCATCTGGGTGACCAACACTCCTGGGGTATTAGATAACGCAGTGGCTGAGCACGCCGTATGGATGATTGGTTCCCTCGCCCGCCAGGTGCATCACGCCCATGGCTCCACGGCTGCCGGTGACTGGAAGCCAGCAACCGGCATCGAAGTGCGAGGCAGAAAAATTAGCATTCTTGGCTGCGGTCGTATCGGCCGCAATCTCAGTGCCAAGCTTCACCATGGCATGGGCATGCGCGTCACTGGCTATGACATCATGGAAGACCCCGCTTTCACCCACAAGGACGGCATTGATCACTATACCACATCTTTGGACGAGGCACTAGCAGACGCTGACTTCGTGCTCACCCTCTTGCCTGTTTTGGACTCCACCAAACACATAGCCAATGCCGCGTTCTTTGAGAAAATGAAACCCGGCGCCCGCTTTATCAACTCCGCACGTGGAGCTCTGGTTTACGAGAACGATCTCTACGATGCTTTACATAGCGGCCATCTGGCTGCCGCCGCCCTTGATGTATTCGAGGTAGAGCCCTATCAGCCGCAGGATTCCACCAAGGACTTGCGTAGCCTTCCAAACATCCTACTCACACCACACATCGGATCCAATACCGAGGAATCCAACGCCGGCATGGCAGAACACGCCGCGCGCAACGTCATTCAAATACTGACCGAAGGTCCCGAAGCATGCCCGAACATCGTCAACCCTTAAGCCAATCCATCATACTGATGGGTGTGAGCGGCTGTGGCAAATCCACCGTCGGCAAACTGCTCTCTGCGCGTACGGGTGCCGAGTTTTTTGACGGAGACGATTTTCACCCAGAGCAAAACGTGCGCAAAATGGCAAGCGGCACCCCACTCAATGACGAAGACCGTCGTGGATGGCTGGAGACACTTCGTGACTTACTCAACGATCACGATCAACCCATCATTATCGCCTGCTCAGCACTCAAGCAAAGCTACCGGGACATCCTCTCCAGCGGGCAAATCTTGCCACACTTTGTCTACCTGCAAGGCAGCAAAGAACTCCTCCAACAGCGTGCCAATGAACGCTCAGGTCAAGAAGATCATTTTATGCCCGTCTCGCTCCTCAACAGCCAACTCGACTCCCTTGAGCAACCAAGCTCGGAGGCTCTTACGATTTCCATTGATCAATCGCCCGAACAAATCACCGAAACCATTCTCGCATCGTGAACACCGTATCCATCGAAGAACACAACGCCCTGGTTCAAGCGGCCTACCAAGCGCGCGGCTATCTTGCTGAGGAAGCTCGTGACGCTGCCGAAATGTGTGCCGCGGCCACCTGGCATGGCAACAATACCCACAATGCTATCAAAGCATTGCACCTCGATGACCTTTTTGGGTCTAAAACAGGTGGCTGCACACCGGGGGCAGAGATCGAAGTGATCGAGAACCGTTTCTCCGCAGCAGAAGCATGGAACGCGCACAAGAAACTCGGCCAGTCGGTCGCTATTCAAGCCTTCAACCGCGCCATCGAGCTCGCTGACCAACACGGCGTGGGTATTGTCAGCGTGGACAACTGCTTTCACTATCTCTGGGGTGGCGGTTATGTTATCGATGCTGCCAAGCGCGGCTATATCGCATACACGAATTGTACTTCCTCTCTCGCCGAGGTGGTGCCCTTTGGCGGCAAATCGCCCACCCTTGGCACTAACCCTCACAGCTGGGGGCTTCCCACCCAGGAGGCCATCGGCTTTCCCATTTGCGTGGATTGGGCAACGTCCACCTGTGCGATGGGTCGTGTTCAACAACTCAAGCGTGAGGGCAAGCAACTCCCTCCCATGGCTGCGGTAGATCAAGATGGCAACCCGACTCAAGACCCTAGCGAAGTTGCCGCCCTTCTGCCCTTTGGCGCTCACAAAGGCTACGGCCTATCGCTTATCAACGAGCTCTTTGGCGCCTTCATCGGAGGTTCACTTCCGACTCACCGCGGCCGATCCCTACCATGCGAAGGCGAGAAAAGCAGCACCTCCTTCTTTTTCCAAATCATCCACCCTGAAGCTATCTCTGCCGGAGACTTTGTCCATGGCAGAAGTCAGGGAGAGAACCTCAAGGCTGTGATTGAGAACATCCTGGGCCCTGGCAATGAAAATGCCATTCTTCCCGGCCAGCTTGAGGCCGAAGCCGCCGCACGCTCGGAGCAACACGGTGGATTGATCTTCTCAGATGCTGAGCTCGCAGAGCTCAATGAACTCGCAGCACAGCTTGGCATACCCGCTCTCAATACCAAATCATTGCTCACCCAATAAATTTTCAGCTATCCGCCCAGCCTCATGTCGCACCTCCTCACCAGCAAGCTTGCAGAGACCCTCTACACCTCGATCGAGGGTCTCCCCATCGTAGATTACCATACCCACCTGCCAGCAGATGAGATTCTCAATGATCACCAGTTTGAGAACATTTGGGAACTATGGCTCAAGCATGACCATTACAAATGGCGACTGATGCGTGGCTGCGGTGTCGAAGAAAAGTTCATCACAGGTATCGCCAGCCCCAAAGAAAAGTTTCATGCCTTCGCCAGTATTCTGCCACTGGCTATTGGTAACCCGGTTCATCAATGGGCGCACATGGAGTTGGAGAAAGTTTTCAACATCACCATACCACTCAACGCGGAAACGGCAGAGAGCATTTGGAATCAAACCAACAGGGAACTGAGCGACAACACCTCAGTCAATAAGCTGCTCCAACTCTTCAAAGTCAAGCTTGTCGCCACCACTGATGACCCCTTCGACGACCTTTCAAGTCACAAGGAGATCGCCGCAAAAAACCACCCCACCCAAGTGCTGCCGACCTTCCGTCCTGACGCGTATCTCCTCGAGGACAAAATCGATCTTAGCTCGCTAAAGGAACGCCACGACTACTTTCACGCGAACGGATGTCAGATGTCAGATCATGGTCTCGGCCAAATTCCCGCACCAGATACACCGCAGTATCAGGCCCTCAAATCCATTGCTCAATGGAACCATGAAAAAGGCTGGATCATGCAGCTCCACCTCGGGCCACAGCGCCAGGTCAACACCCGCCTCTCTGGCCAAACCGGCCCTGATGCCGGCTTTGACACCATCGGCTCCAAGCCTCAGACCGAGAGACTCATCCACTTCCTCGACGACCTCGACCAGAGCGATCAACTGCCCAAAATCATCCTCTACAACCTCAACCCGAATGAGAGCACAGCACTCTGCGCTGCTCTCCAGAACTTCCAACAAGCTTCATCCAAATCGCTTGCACTCCCTGACGGTCGCCCGCTCACTCCAGCGGCAAAAGGTCTCCCGACCGACCGTAATGGGTCAATAGGGCAAGCGAAATTACAAAGCGGCCGAGAGCTCGCAGGGCAAGCGAAACTACAGTATGGCCCAGCCTGGTGGCACCTTGACCACG
>Ga0206130_10000866_pt1 | contig 47242 bp, 50 predicted proteins | sample Helgoland_Spring_9_FD_148637 | JGI IMG/M metagenome (GOLD analysis project Ga0206130, IMG submission 148637) | Pelagic subsurface seawater microbial communities from Kabeltonne, Helgoland, North Sea - Helgoland_Spring_Bloom_20160512_1 | ecosystem: Environmental > Aquatic > Marine > Epipelagic ...
CCGCATCCCAGTATCCGGGCTGCAACTCCATGAAGACCGAGGTATAGGGGAGGGCGGTCGGCGTGCGGATGACAAGTACGTCGTAGTTCTGGTTCGCTGACTCGAGGAGCGTGATCAGGGACTGTTGATCGAGCTCTGTTGGCTCATGCCCGTGGAGGGATTCGGAGATTTTCTGCCGCATCTGGTCGATCCCCGGGGCGAAGTCGTTTTGAACTGCCCTCATTTCACGGGTTAGGTAGATCCTGGGGCGGACGTTCTGGGTAAGCTCCAGGGCATTGAGCACGTAATCAACGACTTCCGGCACTTCTGCATTTGCGTTCACCTGGCGTATGCTGACCCGGCTGTGTGCAGGGAACGATGCTTCGGAGATGACGATCCAGTTCCTGTATCCGAGCTGGTTGACCTGGCGGTTGACGGAGCCTTTCCAATCCCCCGAACCGTTCATCGAACCGCAGCCGACACATGCCGCCGCGATGATGATCGCCAATAGGATCCCGAGGGAATTCATGGGCTTCAGGATATGCTTGGTCGCGCCAAGTGTCAACGGGTGGCGGATTTATGTCCCGGTTCAAAGATTGCGGTGGGAGCCGTCGCAGAAAGGCGGATTCTTCGTGGCCTTGCACTGGCACAGAGCCAGAGTTGCCTTTTCCGTAACCTCGAACTTGCGGGGTTGAATTCCGCTACCCTTGTGGGAGCCGTCGCAGAAAGGGCTGTGGCTTGTCTTGCCGCAGGCGCACCAGAAATAGGTACCAGCTTCGAGGTCCAGCCTTGTAGGGCTCTTTGCGGTTGGAATTGGATCGTCTGCCATGGGAAATTAGGGTTTTACGGGTATGCCGGACACATTGTCGGCGATCATTTTCCCGGAGGTATCCTCGGATTGCCCGGTGATCGGGGATGAACTGCGCCCCTGTTTCGGATAGCTCTCGGTGGGAACCTTGTGGAGGTAGGTGGCACCCAGCCAAGCAAGGAGAATGGCTGAGGATACCCCAATGAAGCTTTGTATATTCATCACATCGGCGGTTCCGAATGGAACGTTTGAGGGCTTATGCCAAGTTGAGGCGGGAAAGCCAACAAAAATCGGAAAGATTGATATTTCGATTTGATTTATGAATTCGAGCTTGCGGGATTGGCATCGCCAGAACATCGAAGTCGCATGTCATCCTCTGCCGTGCTTTTCGATTTTGATGGAATCCTAGTGGATACCGAATGGGCGATCTACCAGGCGTGGGTCAGGACGTTTCAGAGTCACGGTCAGGAACTGCCGCTTTCCCTCTACACCCGCTGCATCGGCTCGGACTTCGATGCATGGTCGCCCAAGACGTATCTGGAAGACCTGACCCAACTGGGATTCGATTGGATCAAGATGGATTCAGAGCGGCAGCTTGAAATCCGTGCCTCGCTGGAGAAAGAGGGGGCGATTGAGGGAGTCTTGGATTTGCTCGAAGAGATACGGGAAAAGGGGTTGCCGGCCGCCGTTGTGTCGAGTTCCTCTCACAATTGGGTGGACGGCTGGCTGGATAAACTCGATCTCGGAGGATTTTTCACGGAAGTCGTCTGCAAAGGTGATGCCCCCCGGATCAAGCCGACTCCCGACCTTTACCTTGAGGCGGCTCGCAGGCTGGGATTGGCGGCGGGGGAGTGCCTCGTGATCGAGGATTCGCTGAACGGGCTGATTTCCGCGAAAGCCGCAGGGATGAATGCTTGGATCGTACCGAATCGGGTGACCGCCGGATTGGATTTCTCACTTGCGGACAGGGTGCTGGGCGATTTCAGGGAACTGCGTGAGAGTCTTTTCAGACCCTAGAGTCTAGAGTCTAGAGTCTGGAGGGATGGCGCATGACATGGCCGCTCCCCTTGCGGGTGGAGGTCTTCCAGCGCGGACCGGTACTGTTTCTTCCTCCACCGGTATCGAGCCGTAGGCCGGCGACGGTCATGAAAACATGGCCGTTGCGGACATATACGGTGATCCATTTTCCCTCGCCCTTTTTCCCGTAGTTGAAAAACCCCTTGGAGGTGAGGGAACCCTTGAGCAGTCCGGCCTCGCGCAGGACATAGGAGGTTGTGCCCGAGCAATCGTAGCCGCTGTCGCTGTGCCGAGCGTGCCCGCCGCCCCATTTGTATGGCTTGCTCTGTAGCCTGTTACCCGCAGCAATCGCCTTCTTAACGGCGGCAGGTGCTCTCTTCGGGGCGTAGGCGATGCCATTCTTGATCATCGCCGTCCGGCCATGATTGAACCGGTAGGAAACCGGTTGCCGCGCCTTTACCTGGCTGGAGCAGGAGCCAAGCGTCGCGATCACGGGCAACAAGGCCAGAAATAGCAAAAAGTGACGTTTCATGGCGGCGATTTTAGAGGTTTTAGTAAACCAAGCCAAACCATTTTTAAAAATCCACTAGATTTCCGGTTTCCAGTTCCCTCACGAAAGCTTGAATCGCCTTCGCACGGTGGCTGAGCCGGGACTTCACATCCGCGCCGAGATCGGCCATCGTGGCATTGTGGTCGGCTGGGATGAAAAGGGGGTCGTAGCCGAATCCTCCGTTTCCAGAGGGTGATACGGCAATGCTACCTTCGACCGTGCCGAGGAAAACGCCTTTTTCCACGCCGCCCTTGGCAAGCACCAGGGTGCAGCGGAATCTCGCATTTCGGTCGGTCTTTCCCGCCATTTCCCGCATCAGGCGCTCGTTGTTGAGCTGGTGGTTGCCCTCCTCGCCGCCGAAACTCGAAGACCAGACGCCGGGGGCGGCGCCGAGCGCATCGACCTCCAGGCCCGAATCGTCGGCAAGCACCCAGCCATCGATGCGGTTGCTGATCCCCAGGGCCTTGAGTCTGGCGTTTTCGAGGAACGTGGTGCCGGTTTCCTCGATTTCGGGGAGCTCGGGGAAAGAACGGACATCGAGAACCTCAAAACGGTGGCCGAGAATATGGCGGATCTCCTCGGTTTTGTGGGCGTTGCGGGTGGCGAGGATCAGTTGAGGTAGCTCGGGCATGACTATGGATTTCCGTTTTTTTTCGTGTTTGCCAAGAAATTTAGAATAAAAAGCGTCCGTATTCCGTATATCTATACGATATGAAAGCCATTACCCACCTAGCCGCCGTAGCATTCGGTGTTGCCGCCCTCGCCACAACCGCATTTTCAAAAGTACCAAAAGGATGGGAAACGGATGTCGATGCAGCCATTGCCATCGCTAAAAAGGACGGAAAGTCCGTCATGCTGGAGTTCACCGGATCCGATTGGTGCCCACCCTGCATCATGATGAGCAAGAAGGTCTTCTCGAAGGAAGAGTTTGTGACCGCGGCATCGAAAGACTTCGTGCTGGTTCATCTTGATTTCCCGAAGGGTGACCCGGAGCTTAAGAAAAAGAACCAGCCGTATGCCGACAAGTATAAGATCGAGGGCTTCCCCACCGTGATCCTTCTCGACAAGGAAGGCAAAGAGTTCACTCGGTTCTTCGCCTCCCAGTATCCGGAGATTGACAAGTTCCTCGCTCATCTGAAGGACTCCCTTGAAAAGAAAGATCTCGACTAAAATATCATGAAAAATTTTCTCATCGCAATCACATCCATTGTTGTCCTCTCCGCAGCAGCTGTCGCCGGGGAGTCTGGCTGGCTTCACGACTACGAGGCGGCCAAGAAGCAGGCGAAGGTCGAGGATAAGCCGATTTTCATCAACTTCACCGGGACAGACTGGTGCGGCTGGTGCATCAAGCTCGAGAAGGAGGTGTTCTCCAAAAAGGAATTCCAGGAGTATGCTAAGGATCACCTGGTTCTAGTGGAGGTCGATTTTCCACGCAAGAAGGAGCAGTCCGCCGAGTTGAAAGCCCAGAACAAGAAACTCGACAAGCAGTTCAAGATCGAGGGTTACCCCACGCTTTTCCTACTGGATGCCGAGGGCAAGAAGCTCTCCGGCGACGTAGGTTACCGCAAGGGAGGTCCTGCCGCTTATGTGGAGCACCTCAAGGAGTTACTGAAGAAGTAGGTTAGACGCTCCACAACCGATCATCCCAACCCTGCCCGCGAATTCCGTAGGCAGGGTTTTGCTTTTCATCCGGCGAGGTGTGCTGCAACTTCCCCGCCCCGCCGTCACCATGTCTGATACCCACAAAGCTTTCCCCTTCGACGAATTCGAGCCCAAGTGGCAGTCCCGATGGGATTCCGAAAAAACCTTCCGCACCCCGAATCCGGGAGAGGAGGGCTTCGATACCTCAAAGCCGAAGTATTTTGTGCTCGATATGTTTCCGTATCCGAGCGGTGCCGGGCTCCACGTCGGCCATCCGGAGGGCTACACTGCCACCGATATCATCGGCCGCTACAAACGGATGAGGGGCTTCAACGTCCTGCACACGATGGGATTCGATTCCTTCGGCCTCCCTGCAGAGCAATACGCGATCAAGACCGGCCAGCATCCGGCGGTCACCACGGCGGCGAACATCGAGAACTTTCGTCGCCAGCTGAAATCGCTCGGCTTCGCCTATGACTGGAGTCGGGAGATCGCCACCACTGATCCGGAATACGTGCGCTGGACGCAGTGGATCTTCCTGCAGCTTTACTCCTCATATTTCTGTGAGGAGGAGAACAAGGCGAAACCCGTTTCCGAACTTGAGGCGAAGGGATGGTCGCGGGAGGAAATCGACAATGTCCGGCTCGCCTACGTGGCCGACACGCCGGTCTGGTGGTCTCCGGATCTCGGCACCGTCCTCGCCAACGAGGAAGTCGAGGAATGGAAGGGCAAGGGGCACGCCGTCGAGCGCCGCCCGCTGCGCCAGTGGATGCTTCGTATTACGAAATACGCCCAACGTCTGATCGACGAATTAGATACACTTGACTGGCCTGAGGGAATCAAGCTGCTCCAGAAAAACTGGATCGGTCGAAGCGAGGGCGCGGAAGTCGTTTTTGCGATCGAGGACAGATCAGTGACTGTCTTTACCACGAGGCCTGACACCCTTTTCGGAGCGACCTACATGGTGCTGGCTCCCGAGCATCCGTTCGTTCCGGAGATCACCACCGAGGAAAACAAGGACACCGTCGAAGCATACAAGAAAGCCTGTTCGTCGAAATCGGACTTGGATCGTACCGACCTGAACAAAGATAAGTCCGGGGTATTCACTGGTGCGGTTGCGACCAATCCGGTGAACGGGGAACAGATTCCGGTTTGGATCGCCGACTATGTGATGATGGGCTACGGCACCGGGGCGATCATGGCCGTGCCTGCGCATGACGAGCGGGATTTCGAATTTGCGCAGCGTTTCGATTTGGCTGTCCTCCAAGTGGTGCAGCCCAGCGATGATTCAGATTGGCAGGGATACACAGCACCCGGCACGGCAATCAATTCCGGCTTCCTCGACGGCATGCCGACGAAGAAAGCCAAGTCAGCGATGATTCATTGGCTCGTCGAAAACGAGAAGGGGAACCGCAAGATCCAATACAAGCTCCGCGACTGGCTTTTCTCTCGCCAGCGCTACTGGGGCGAGCCGTTTCCTATCCTTTGGAAGGATGGGCAGCATTTCGCGGTTTCCGACGAGGATCTGCCTTTGCTCGCGCCTCCACTGGAGGACTACAAGCCTTCTGGTTCTCCAGAGCCTATCCTGACGAAAGCGAAGGAGTGGGTGCAATTGCCGGATGGCGTGACCCGCGAGACCAACACCATGCCGCAGTGGGCGGGATCCTGCTGGTACTATCTTCGCTACTGCGATCCTAGTAATTCCGACCGATTTATCTCGAAGGAAGCCGAGGAATACTGGACGGATGAGAAGCCGGGGATGGTCGACCTCTACGTCGGCGGAACCGAGCACGCGGTGCTCCACCTGCTCTACGCCCGTTTCTGGCACAAGGTGCTTTTCGATCTCGGCCACGTTCGCACGCCCGAACCTTTCCAGAAACTCGTCAACCAGGGGCTGATCATGGGCGAGGACGGGCAGAAGATGTCCAAGTCCCGAGGCAACGTGGTCAATCCCGACGATGTCGTGAAGGAATACGGAGCCGACGCGCTGCGACTTTATGAGATGTTCATGGGCCCGCTCGAACAGGTGAAGCCATGGCAAATGAAGGGAGTGGAGGGTGTCTACCGCTTTCTCGCCCGTGTTTGGCGCCTGGCGATCACCGACGAAGGTAAGGTTTCCGGGAAAATCCAGAATACGGTCTGCACCGATAAGGAGTTGCTCCGTGTCGTCCACGAAACGATCAAGAAAGTCGGCGAGGACATCGAGAAGCTCAGCTTCAACACCGCGATCTCACAGATGATGATCTGCACCAACGCCTTCACGCAGTCGGAAACGGTTCCGTTAAAGGAGTTCACCGCTTTCCTGACCGTCCTGAATCCGTTTGCCCCCCATTTGTCGGAGGAAATTCATGCGCGCACCTGCGGTTCCGAAATGCTATCCGAAATCGATTGGCCGGTCTACGACGAGCAGGCGCTGATTCGTACCGAGTGCGAGCTCGTTGTTCAGGTGAACGGCAAGCTCCGCGACCGGATCTGGATGGCGATGGATGCCACCGAGGAGGTCGCGAAAGAGAAGGCCTTCGCATCGGCCAAGGTGAAGGAGCACATCGACGGAAAGACGATACGGAAGGTGATTTATATCCCCGGCAAGATCATGAACCTTGTCGCGAATTGAGCCACTGAGATGGAATGGAGCTCATTTTCAGGGGATGCCACCACCCTTGAAAAGGGTCTTGGTAGCAACCATACGGACCGGTAAAACCACTTTTTTGGAATCACCGACCATTTGGCTGTTGGAGGTGACAGTTCCCTCAAGTTCGAGAGACTCGTCGAGCATCGTGTCGAGATTCACAACCAGTTCCCCCTTCAAATCGACAGTTCCTTCGGCGAGTTTTCCATCTTTTCGGAAACCTTCGCCTGTGCTGCGAATCGAAACACCGATGACGGCCATCGACCGATTCGCGGAGCGGCGAACCTGACGAAGCGTCATGGTTCCTATGGTCAATGCCTTGCCCAGATCCCGTTCGATGTTCATTTTCACCCAAGTCGGATCGAACTCCCAAGAGTCACCGGGATTGACCGCGTGATCCGGAAACCATTTGCGTTTCAGGTAAACCTTGAGTTCTTCAATATCGCTACGTGTCTTGGAAAGGGGAAAGGAGCCGTCCAATTTGAATTCCCATTCACCGGACGGGGTTTGGTCATCGCGAACAATTTTCCGGTGAGGGGGCTGATGTCTTCCGATTTTTTCTCCTGACCGTCGATATTCACGCTCTTGGACGAACTTAAGCGGACGACCCTAACCATTCCCCTACGCGAGCCATCCGCTTCCGGTTCGCGGAACGTCCAGTGCAGTTCGCGTTTGCGAATAATTTTAATTTTTCCGGATGAAGGTTCGCCATCGACTCTTTGCACGATGGTGCCGTCCTTGCTTTCAGAATGGGTGACGAGGCGAATGCTCTCACCTGGTTTTCCTTTTACCGGTCCGAAGGTGATTGGCTTGGCAAACAGAGGACTGGCCATGATCAGCATGACGATGATTGATGGGGCTGAAAACTTATTCATGCGAAATCCGAATATAGGCCTCAAGCGTGGTGAAGCAAGATCGAGTTCGCGGCGAAGTGATCCGAGAGAATGTCGGAGACGATCACGATCGGGGTGCCGGGTCGGACGAGATCCAGTTGGCGGAGGTGCTCGGTGGCGCGTTGGACGGTTTCTTCGATGTTCGAAGCGAACGATATCTTGAAGGCGCGGATCCCACGGGTCAGCGAGAGTTGGCGGCATACGGTTTCCTTGGGCGTGACCGCGTAGAAGTCGCTGGTTCGGGGGCGCATCATGGCGATGTGGTTGGCGATCACACCGCGGCGCGTGAGCACCACCAGCCGTGCGTCCGGCAGGGAATCTACGAGCGTGACCGCGGCGCGGGCGGTTTTCTGGCGTTCATCGCTGAGGATGACATTTTGGCCGAAGCCGTGGCCGCCGGACGGTTCGATGCGTGAGGAGATGCGGACGAGCGCCTCGACACAGCGCTCCGGATAGCGTCCCACCGAGGTTTCCCCTGAGAGCATCAGGCAATCCGCCTCTTCGTAGGCGGCGTTCATCACATCGGTAACCTCGGCGCGTGTCGGGGTGGGATTGGTAATCATCGATTCGAGCAGCTGGGTGGCGACAATCACCCGGGTGCCAAGCTCATGGCAGCGTTTGATGATGCGGCGCTGGAGGATGGGGAGATCCTCGAAATCAACCTCGATGCCGAGGTCGCCGCGGGCGACCATGATTGCGTCCGAGATCCTGATGATGGAGTCGATGTTGCGGACGGCCTCCTGATCCTCGATCTTGGCGATGATCTGCGCCTCTCCTTCGAGGGCTTCCATCGCACCGCGCAGTTCCTCCACATGGGCGGCGTCACGGACAAACGATCCGGCGATGTAGTCGGCTCCGCATTCCACGGCAAGGGCGAGATCCTTGTGATCCTTTTCTGTGAGGGCCGGAAGGTTCAATCGGACGCCGGGGAGGTTGATGTGCCGGCGGGATCCCATCGAGCCCGGGGTACGTACATCGCAGATGATGCGGTCGTCCTCGACCCGCTCGATGCGCATGAGCAACGCACCGTTGTCAACGACCAGTGTGTTACCTTCGGTGACATCGCCCATCAGGCCGGGGTAGTTGACCGTGGTGGAAAGCGGAATAGAGGCTTCCACATCGGCACTCCGGAACTCCACCTTGTCGCCCTCCTTTAGGTCATAGGGCGTTTCGAGATCGCCGGTGCGGATCGATGGACCGGTGAGATCAAAGAGGACGGCGATGTATGCGTTGCGTTTTTTCGATTCAGCGCGGATGAGCTTGGTCATTTCCGCAGCCCATTCGTGTTTGGCGTGGCTCATATTCAGCCGCATCACATTCACGCCCCCGTCGATCAATTTGCCTATCATCTCCTGCGTTTCGGTTGCCGGGCCTAGGGTGACGATGATCTTTGTTTTGTGAGACATGGTGTGGTTGTTAGGTGGCGGTCAAGCAGCTGGAATGCCCGACGGGTGGAAATATTTTTTTACGCTAAATTTAATCAAGGGTTTCCGATGCGTAGTCCGAATGGCATGAAGCGATTGAAGTCCTTGAGATTCTTCGTGCAGAGGGGAGCGTCCGCGATATTGCCGTGCTTGAGCCATGGTAGCAGTCTTCCACCCAGAGCAGAGGAGGTGGAATTGATCTGGATCAATTCGTTGGTGTCAAAGTGAAGGGTCATATTCCTACCACCAGTATTTTTTTGCGGCCCTTTCCGTAGCTACCTCATTGTGGAAAGATTTCGCTTCCTCTTCGATAAGCCCACCTCCGGCTCGAAGCCATTCCAAGGCTTCGACCGGGCTCATGCGGGCGGCATTCATCGCGTCAGCATATCTAGTGACATGCTGGTGCGTTTTTGAGTCTGCGAGTAATTCATGTTGTAACTGAATACCGCATTACTTGCATTGTCAATCCGGGAGCTCCTTAGCCCTGTTCTATGGTCTTCTCGGTCGCGGCGTCAATGAGCGCGAAGCGCTCGCGGTTGAGGCTCGGATCCGAGCGGAAAATGAGGCGCCCTGAGTGGGAGCGCTCGAGTTCCACGAGGACTTTTGCGTCCTCCTGCTTGAAGCGGTTGAGGACGTCGGAGTTCACGATCACGATGAGGTCGCCGACCTGGTCGCGGTGGGTCTGGATCACGGTGTTGAGGCGGCGCTGGATCTCGATGGACATGGTCATCGGGGTTTTCACGCGGCCGCGGCCCTGGCAGTAGGGGCAGGGCTCGTACATCGAGTCGCGGAGCGATTCGTTGAGGCGCTGGCGGGTCATTTCCATCAGGCCGATCGAGGAGATCTGGAGGATCTGGGTCTTGGCCTTGTCCTTTTTGACACGTTCCTTCATCACCTTGTAAACCGCCATCTGGTCGCGGCGGTGGCGCATGTCGATGAAGTCGACGACGACCAATCCGCCGATGTTGCGGAGGCGTAGCTGGCGGGCGACCTCCTCAGCGGATTCGATGTTGGTTTGGAGGATCATCTTGTCTACATCCTTGGAGCCGCGGTTGCGGCCGGTGTTTACGTCAACGGAGATCAGCGCCTCGGTCTCATCGATGACGATATAGCCGCCGCATTTTAACCATACCTGGCGGGAAAACGCCTCGTCGACCTGCTTCTGGATGTTGAGCCGCTCGAAGATCGGTTGGTTAGCGGTCGGGAGGTGGTGGATGCGGCGCTTTGCGCGGCGGGAAATTTTCCCGGAGATTTCACGGATCAGTTCGGTGGTTTCGGCGTCATCGCAGAGCACTCGGTCCACCTCTTCGGTGAGGAAATCGCGGGCGGTGCGCTCGATCAGATTCGGCTCTTGGAAAACGCAGCAAGGGGCGGGGTTGTTCGCACGGCGCTGGTCGATGGCGTCCCATTGCTCAAGCAGCATCGCGAGATCGCGGACGAAATGGCGCGCGCGGGTGCCTTGGGCGACGGTACGCATGATGATGCCCATGCCCTCGGGGACGGAAAGGTTCTGGACGATTCGACGGAGGCGCTGGCGCTCCTTCGGGTCGTCGATCTTGCGGGAAATTCCGAACTGCTCGGTGAACGGCATGAGAACGAGGTAGCGGCCGGCGAGGGAGATATTGGTTGTGACCCGAGGTCCCTTGGTTCCGATTGGCCCCTTGGAGACCTGGATGACGATCTCGGATCCGATCGGGTAGATGCTGGGAATGTCCTTCGAGGTAATTTTCTTCTGGCTCTTCTTTTTGCCCCCGCGGTCGATCTCCTCGAGGCCGCCATCGAGTGCAGCGGGGATGGCATCCCAGAAGTGGAGGAAGGCGTTCTTGTCGAGGCCGATGTCAACGAACATGGCCTTGAGGCCCTGCTCGATATTTTTGACGCGGCCCTTGAAGATACCTCCGACGATGTTCTGATCGCCCTCGCGCTCGACGGTGTATTCCTCGAGGACACCGTCCTCTAGGAGGGCGACGCGGCGCTCGAGTTTCTCTACGTTGACGATGATGGTGTTGCCTTGGGATGGATCGGTGTTGCCGATGCCTAACAGTCTTTTGATTTTTTGAATCACGTTATGTGGTTTGGTTGGAAATGATTTTGTTGTTTGTGTCGGGAAACGGGTCACTCGCTGATAGGCGTGGCGCGTGGGATCACTTGACCCTCACGGTCCGTTTCCTGGGTGATTGTCGGTTTTGGAGAGGTGCTTGCAGGGTTGGTTTCGATGGGTATTTCCGGGAGGACTTCACCGACCTCGTTTCCGGTCTCGCCGATTTCCTCGGTGTTGCCGGATTCGGAGCTGCCGGTCGGGGCGACAGGGATTTCCGATGCTTCGATGGCCGCAAGGAAGTCCTCCGGCGGTTCGATGGATTTGATAAAATCCAGATGCCCCTTGAATTCGGTCTGCGGTTTGAGCGGGAGGCGCATCCCCTTCTCCTTGGCGAACAGCCCGGTGTATACGATTTTACTCAGCGGTCCGCATACGCCGCCGCCGGAGCCAGCGGCCTGTGACATGATCACGACCGCATACCTGGGTTTATCGTAGGGTGCGAAGGAAATCATCCAGGAGTTGTTGGATTTCTTGCCGTTGTCCGTTGTCTGCGCGGTGCCCGTCTTGGCGGCAACTTCGACGTCGTCCATGCGTACCTTTCCGGCGGTTCCACCGGCCTCGTTGACCGCCATCCACATGCCCGTCCGGATGAGGTCGATGTCGGTTTGCTTGATCCCGGATTGGAGGAGATCGACTTTCAGGACAGGGAGATCAGGAACCAGCAAGGCTCCGTCCTCTGCGGTGACCTTGCGCACGATCCTGGGCTTGTAGTATTTTCCGCCGTTGGCGATGCAGGATGTCATGGCCGCGACCTGGATCGGGCTGGTCATGGTGTCACCCTGCCCGATGGAGAGGAAGGCGGTGAGGGCGGGGGTCATGACCGCCCCCGGGTAGGCGGCGCGCCATGCGCGCGATCCGGGAAGGATGCCGGGATCCTCGTTCGGAAGTTCGATGTCGGTCTTGCTCCCCAAGCCGAGCAGGGAGAATCCCTCGACCATCGCCTTCGGGCCGATGGTATTGGACAGCTTGTTGAAATAGGGGTTGCAGGATTGCTGTATCGCCTTGGGCAATGTCAGGGAGCCATGGCTGCGCTTGTACATGTTCCACAGCCAGCAGCCGACGGGATGCTTTCCGTACATGACGTATCCGTCGCAGGAGAATGAGCGTGTCGCCATGCCTTGGAGCGCGCCGGATACGGCGGTCGGAATTTTCATTGTGGATCCGGGCGTGAAGGAGGTGATGGCCCGGTTGGTGAACGGGGAGAGTTGTGGGCTGGAATTATAGGCGAGGAATTTCTCCCGCGAAATGGAGGGGATGAAGGCGTTTGGGTCGTAGTCGGGCACGGATGCCATGGCTAGTACCTCGCCAGTCCGCACATCCATCACGACACCTGCGGCACGGCCTGCTCGGCGCAGCGTGTTTTCCAGGAGGAACTGGATGCGTGCATCGATGGCCAGCTGGACCTCCGCACCGATGCCGGGCTTGGTGTAGTCGAGCATACCTATGGTGCGGCCTTTTTCGTCCTTGAGCACCGTCTTGCGGCCTTCGGGGCCGCGCAGGTGATCGTCCATCGTCGCCTCGACGCCGGCGATGCCCTTCTCGTCGCCGATGTAGTGGTCGAACTCGCGCTTGTCGGCAGATGAGATATCGCCTTTTTCCCACTGCTTGAGGTATCCGATGACATGGGAAGCGAGGGTTCCGTATGCGTATTGGCGCTGTGGCCGTATGCCGAGGGTGACACCGGGGAACTCAAGGTTGCGTTCCGCAAGGCGAGAGAAATCCTCGTAGGTGAGATCCGCGCGATAGGTGAAAGGGACGAGGCCGCCGTGGGTAAGGTAGTGGGTGCGCAGGGCACCGGCGTTGTAGTTTTTTGCGAGGCCGAGTTGCTGCAGGGGTTTGATTGTCCACTCGTTGACAATCGCTACGATGTCCTTTTCTGAGCGTTTTCTCGGTAGGCCGTTCTGGGTAGTCAGGCGGTCGAGCCTAGGGCTTTCATCATGCTGGAGCCTGTAGGCGGCGGCGATTTCCTCGAGGTTGAAGGAGACGACGTAATTGCGGAGGTTGCGTGCGAGGGGGATGCCGTTGCGGTCGGTGATCTCGCCGCGTATGCCGGGCTCGCGGACTGTCACGGTGCGGTTTCCCGGAACCAGTGCGAGAAACTCGTCCTGCCGCTCGATCTGGAATTCGTGGAGCCTGGACAACAGCGTGCCGAAGCCCACAAGAATGAGGGCGGTCAGAAGGTAAAGCCTGAGTCTGAAGCGGGGTTCCACGGTGAAGGGTTATCTGCGTCTGTTCCTGTTAGCTTCCGGATAGAGCGAATGGTCGAAGAGTTTCGCCAAACGGTACAGGAGCCAGAAGATGAGAGGGGAAAATAGCATGGTCAGAAGCGAGGTATAGGTCATTAGCCGCACAATGGCACGGCTGATTACGAAGTCGCCGCGGACAAAGGAGATGAGGCAGTAATCCGCGGCCAGGTAGAGGAAGGTGGCGATGCCTGTGAGGGCGGCCGAGAAATGCCATTTCCCCTGGCGGAAAAGAGGATTCAGCCCTTGCATGAGAAATCCCATCCCGCCGAAAAGCAGGATGGAGTAGCCGAAGCGGAGCGATTCAACGGGTTTGGAATAGATCTCGGGATCGGCGATGATGGGAGCGAGGGAGCAATGGGCATCCCAGAAGATGCCGCCGATGAATGCCATGAGTAGCATTGTCGGGGTGGTGACGGTGACTGCCGAGCAGAGGAAGACGAGATGGACGAGCAGGATGCGGGCGTGGCTCAGTCCGGAGAACGCAGGCACGAACTGCTGAGCCAGGAATGCGGCGAGCAGAAGGAAGACTGTGCTGACGTTGTAGCGGAACAATGAGTTGGTTGATCAGTGGTTTTCCGAGAGGACGACAAACACCGTGCCGAGATCGCTGAGATCCACGGCGGGCTTGACCAAGGCTTCGGAGTCGAGCGGACCCCTCTCAACCGAGATGATTGTGCCAACGAGGATGTTGGGCTGGAAAATTCCGCCACGACCCGAGGTGAACACACGCTGGCCCGGCTTGAGTGAGGCGTTTTTGGAAAGATATTGGAGGCGTAGGGTGGGGTTCCTTTCGAACTCCCCGCGCTGGCCGCTAAGAATACCACCTTCCGGCGAGCCCTCCACGCGGACCGAGACCTGGCATTTCTCATCGGTGATGAGGAGGACGGAGGAACGTTGCTTGAAGGGGCGGTCGATGATCCCGACAAGCCCGTCGTTGGAAAGCACCGAAAGCTGGATGCCTATGCCGCGGTTCTCACCCGCATTGATCTCCATCGTCTGCCACCACGTGGTCGGATGGCGGCGGATGATCTGTGCGGCGACAACATCGAAGCTGGTGGCTTTCTTGAAATTCAGCGCATGGCGCAGCTCTGAGTTCTCCCTCTCAAGCGCCTTGAAACGGGATTCGATGATGCGCAGTCGGCCGATCTCGCCGCGGATGGTGGAAAGCTCCGCATCGAGTTCTTTCGAGTGTTTGGTTTCCGTGAGGAGTTCCCGAGCTTTCGTTTCCAGTGCGGATCCCGACTTCAGGGTTGGCGCGATGGCCTTGAAATAGGCGACCTGGATTTCCCTGACAATGGGTTCGCTGCGCGTGAGCGCCCACGTCGCTCCCGCGAGGAAGAGAAGCAATGCGATCAGGTTGAGCGGTTTCATGGCCGTTGGGATTCCCCTTGCGGGGAGCCTCCGGGGCTCAGCGGTCCGTGTTCGTTACGCGCTTCAGGAGGGCGAGCTCCTGGAGGGCTTTGCCGGTGCCTTCCGCTACCGCGCTGAGGGGATCCTCGGCGACGTGGACGGGGAGTCCGGTTTCTTCACGGAGCAGGCGGTCGAGCCCCTTGAGCAGGGCGCCGCCACCGGCCAGGACGATGCCGCGGTCGACAAGGTCGGCGGCAAGTTCCGGAGGGCAGCGTTCGAGAGTGGTGCGAACCGCATCGACGATAGTGCTGAGCGGATCCGCCATTGCCTCGCGGATTTCCTGCGAGGTGATGGTGATAGTTTTCGGGAGACCGGCAACAAGATCCCGACCCTTCACTTCCATGGTGATTTCCTTCGGGAGCGGCGCTGCGGAGCCGAGGCGGATCTTGATCTCCTCGGAAGTGCGCTCACCAATCATCAGGTTGTAGGCACGCTTCATGTATTGGATGATCGCCTCGTCCAGTTCGTCGCCGGCGGTGCGCACAGAGCGGGCGTAGACGATTCCGGAGAGGGAGATGAGCGCCACCTCGGTGGTGCCGCCGCCGATATCCACGACCATGTTTCCGGAAGCCTCCTGCACCGGCAGTCCGACACCGATCGCGGCGGCCATCGGCTCCTCGATGAGATAAACTTCGCGGGCTCCTGCCTGCTCGGCGGACTCGCGGACGGCGCGACGCTCGACTTCGGTGATGCCGGAAGGGATCGCGATGAGGACGCGGGGATTGGAGCGGCGACCCTTGTTCACCTTGCGGATGAAGTGGCGCAGCATCGCCTCGGTGACCTCGAAATCCGCAATCACGCCATCCTTGAGGGGGCGGATCGCGACGATATTGCCGGGGGTCCGCCCCAACATGCGTTTGGCGTCGTCACCGACGGCCAAGACTTCGTTGGTGCCGGCTTTCACCGCGACCACCGAAGGTTCGCGGAGGACGATGCCGTGGTCCTTGACGTTGATGAGGGTGTTTGCGGTGCCGAGGTCGATCCCGATGTCGCTGGAAAACATGTTTCCAAAAAGTTTTTTGAACATTGAAAGTGTGTTGGTGGAAAAGGTTGGAAATGAATGGGTTGGGCTTGATGGCCACGTGAATCCGGGAATCTTCTCGAGCCGTCTATTTTCCCGCGTAGTGCGGTCATTGAATCGGCTGCGAGCGAAGCCCTACGGAGTGAGGAAAGAATCGGAGTGCGTCCCGGGAGCGTCAAGCCGGAAAGCGTGTTCCACGCAATTGCTTTCGTTGTTCCACGGCGGCGCGCCGTGTGTCGATATCGAGTGCTCGCTGAGGAATATTTCCCAAGTATCCCGGGAGAAGCAATGGGCTGGCGCAGGAAGACCGCATCAGCCCATGACTTGTCCGCAAGTGGCGGAGGTTTGATTGGTTGTTCCGCTGATTATTTTAGCAGTATCGCCATGGCTTCCCCGAGGGCGAGACCGACGTTCATGTAGGTGCGGGAGTCGCCGTTGTAGTGACCGTTCGAGGCGCCGCCCTTGCTGAGCGGATTGCTGTAGACGGTGGCGACGCTGCCCTTGAATTCGGGGTGCTTGCCGTTCTCGCCGTCGACGGCGAGTTGGGCGTCGAGGACGAGTTTGTCGTTGCCCTTGGCGTCTTGTTTGGTGCTCTGGCCGAGGGTTGCGCAGACGAATTTCGCCTCAGGGGCGTTGAATTCTTTGCGCAGGGACTTGATGAAGTTGACGAGGTTCTGCTCATAGCGGCTGGCGTGGGCGAGGCTGTAGCGATCCTTGTCTCCCTGCCAGTAGATGAAGCCGGCGACTTCGAATCCATTGGCTTCGGGATAGTATTTGCTAATATTCTCGAGAACCTTCTTCGCATCGGCGATGTCGGTGTCCCACTGCTTGCCGGCATACCAGCCGATGGGCTCAGGTTCCGTGCCTTTTTCCCATTCGCCGGGGGATCCTTTGTAGCCGGGGTAGATGAAAGTCTTCATCTCCTTGGACTTCTTGTCCATTTCCTCGAATTCAAAGGACTCGCTGCCCGGAGGCAGGAGATCCCAGCCGAGGCTGCGGTTGCCGGTGCAGCTCTTAAGAATCATGACCGGTTCGTCGAGGGCGTTGCCCAGTTGATGACTGATGCCGAGCTCGGGGCCGATCTTTCCTTCTGAAACGGTCATCCAGATGTTTTTTAACTCCTTGCCATTCATGTAGCGGACGTAGCGGACATCTTTTCTTCCGGTCCAAGCTCCTTCGCCATCGACGAGGAACGGGTAGAGGCTTTCCGTTTTGGCGGCGTGTTCGAGGGTTCCCTCCTTGTCGCCCTTGACCTTGCCGGCACCGACCATGTTGGACTGGCCCAACAGGATGAAGACCTTAACTGGCTTGGACATGTTCGCCGGTTTGCCGTCCGGATCGGGTCGGGCTTTGGTTTGGGCGTTCGAGACGCCGGTCGTTGCCATGCACATCGCTGCCAGCAGGCAGGATACCGTTATTGTCCGTTTCATTTTGATTGCTTGAGTGTTGGTTGATTCCCGGGTTTCGCGGTGTGAAACAGCGAATCGGGTTGCGCTCGGAAAATACCGGATTAATCCGCTGGCCGAGTCGCAGGGTCGTACGTAGACCGTCCGCTCCATCATTCAAGCAATCTTCCGTGGTTGCCGGTCAGCGGCCTTCCTCAAGGCGCTCTGCGAGCATTTCGGGAAGGCCTGCTTCGAGAATTTTCTTCTGCGTTGTCTCCATGTCGTAACTGATGCGGCGGAAGACGATGAGGTTGGAGTCGTGGTCGTAGATCGCGTAGCAGGCGCGCGGGTCGCCGTCGCGGGGTTGACCGACGGAGCCGACGTTGATGAAGTATTTTGCGTTGGCCTCGATCTCCACGGACTCGGCGGGCACCTCGCGGACTTTGTCCGATTTGATATAGACACGCGGCACGTGGGTGTGGCCGTGGAAGCAGAGTTGGGTGAACTGGTAAGAGAAGTTCGACATCGCGTCGAAGCGGTTGGTCACGTAGTTCCAGTGGACTGGCTGGTCGAGTGTGCTGTGGACGATGGTGTAGTCACCGACCTGCCGGACCATACGGAGGCGTTTGAGCCAGAGGCGCTGATCCTCGTCGAGTTGCTCGCGTGTCCATTTCATTGCGGTGGCGGCGACCGGGTTCATCGAGTCGAGCGAATAGTCCTCGGAGGCGTCCATGTCGTGGTTGCCCTTGACGGTGGGGCAGCCCATGTCGCGGATGAGGTTGAGGCAGGCGGCGGGATCGGCGTTGTAGCCAACGACATCGCCGAGGCAGACGTAGTCCGTGACATGCTGGCTCGCAGCATCCTCTAGGACGGCTTCGAGAGCCTCTAGGTTTGCATGGATGTCGCCAAAAATCGCTGTCCGCATGGAGTGGGGCAAAAGTGTGACCGTTGCCGGTCTTGTGTCGAGATGATTTGAAACGCTGCGGATTTGCTATGTCTTGCATGGAAATGCAAGTCTTGAAGCGGCGGCATCGTCGAGCGGCTCGCAGAGGCGGTAGCCCTCGCCCTGTGGGGGGATGGCCATGAGGAAGGCATCGCGCTCGAAAGGGGAGGGGAATTCGATTCCGATGAGGGCGCGGCCGATGCGTTCCCCGGAGTGGCGGTAGTTGAAATAGATCAGGTTCGCATTTCCGGTCAGGCGCTTGGCGAGGAAGTCGTGGAGTGCGCCGGGGCGTTCGTAGAAATCGAGGCGGAGGAATGCCGGGTTGGTGATCAGGTCGCCACGGAAGGGGATGGCACGGAAAGCGATGTCGGTCGCTCCGGTGATGTCCTGCCACTCATGGCCGCAGGCATTCAGCTTTGCCGGCAGCGCGGCGAGATCTGCGGGATCGTCTGAGGAAAGGGTGAAGGCGGGCCAGGCTTCTGAGGGATCGGTTTTGGCGTATTGGAAATCGGTGATGTCGATATCGGAGAAGCAGCTATCGAGGAGGTTCAGCATGGTGCCGGGGGTTTCCGGGATGTGGACGCGGATGGTGCGGTTCTTGCGGGTGGAGGAACCCTGGGATTGGGCGATGCGGCCGATCTGGAGGAAGTCGACATTCGCCCCGCAGAGGACGACGAGCACCCTTTTTCCGGTAAGCTTTTCCTTGTCGGCGATCACTGCGGCGAGCCCCATCGCGCCGGATGGCTCGGAGATGCAGCGTAGGCCTTCCCAGAGGGTGCGGATCGCGGAAACGACCTGTGCATCGCTAACCACGGCGATGCGGCTGAGGCTGTCCTTGCAAATTTGGAAAGGCAGGTCGCCCGCCTGCTTCACCGCCGTGCCGTCGCAGAAAAGGTCGACTTGCGGGAGGGGTTCGGGTTTTCCGGTCGCGAGAGCAGCCTTCATGGAGGCCTGGCCCTCGCCCTCGACGCCGACGATCTCGATTTCCGGCCAGTAGGTTTTCAGCCATGTGGAAACGCCTGCGGCCATGCCGCCGCCACCGATCTGGAGGTAGGCGGCATCAAACGGGCCGTGGCCTGAGAGGACGACCTCATCGGCGAGCGTTCCCTGTCCGGCCATCACCTGCAGGTCGTCGTAGGCGTGGATGTAAACAGCTTTGGTCTGTTTCTCATCGGCGCGGGCGGCATGGACCGCCTCGTCGTAGCTGTCCCCGGTGAGGTGGATGGAAACGTATTCCATACCGTGGCCGGAGACGGCGTCGACTTTCACCTTCGGGGTGGAGCGGGGCATGTAGATCCGGGCGAGGATGCCGAGCTTTTTCGCCGCCAGCGCCACGCCCTGCGCGTGGTTGCCAGCGGAGGCCGTGACCACGCCGCGCGCCGCCTCGATATCCGTGAGGGTTGCCATGCGGTTGGCGGCGCCGCGCCATTTGTAGGCCTTGATGGGGGAGAGATCCTCGCGTTTCACCCAGATTTCCGGGCCGTCGGGGATGATGAGCTTCTCAAGCGGGGTGGGTTGCCCGAAATGATAGATGCGCTCCCGGGCGAGCAGGATTTCCTGTCGGAGTTGCCGGTCCAGGGGCAGGGAATCGTCGCGCGTCATGGCCGGATTAGAGACCAGAATCCAGATATCAGAAACCAGAAAAACTTCAGAAAGCCGGGTTAGCTCGGGTCGATGGGAACGAGAACCCACTGGGGCTGCGTCTCCGAGGCGATGATCTCAACGGGCAGGCGCTGAGTGGTGGGATCGTCTGTGGCCGGGTAGGCCGGTAAATCGTGGCGCTGGTTGTTCCATGCCCATGCGGAGACGAGCGGCGCTGCTAGAAATGCGGCGAGAGCGAGTGGTTTGAGGGGGTTGGAAGACGCTTTGATGGACATAGGGTGGCGTCTTTTTAAAATTAATCAAGTTTTCCGTAATTCTTTTTGAAATGGATTACCGGTTGAGTCCGCCCGTTCCCGGCGATAGGCTGCTATGTATGACGAAGGAACAGGCTGGAGACGCTGCGGAAAGCCGGGGCAAGCAGATCCTCGTGGGTGCCTGTATCTTGGCTGTCGTCCCGGCGGTGGTCATTACATTCCTCATGGGCTGGCGGTTCATTCCTGGCTGGTTGGGGGAGAGCTTCGGCACCATCGCCGGGGTGATGTCCACGCCTTTTTTTATGGAAGCCTCGTTCTTTCTGCTGGGGCTCGTCATCGTGATCGGGCTGAATACATGGCGCCGCCACAAGGCCGGAGATGAATTCGTCACCATTGAGACCAGCGACGCGGCGGAGAACGCCGGGTCGAATGATAAGAGTCGGCGCTGAGGTAAAAGCATCATGCTCAGCGAACCGCACAAGGAACTGAGGTTCACCCGATCCGGCCAGGCGGTCGGTTTCTGCGTGGTCGGTGCGGTTCTTGTCGGGATCGCCGTGACGCTTCTAGCGACCGGGTACTACCGTGATGTAAATCCCGCGCTACCTCATCCCGCCTGGGCTGTTCCATGTGCCGCGGCGGCGGTGGGGCTTTTCCTGCTGGCATGGCATCTCACGAAGCACGCCTACCTCATCCTGACCCCGATGGGGCTGGAGATCTTCCCCTTTTTCCGCCCGGCGAAGGGCATGCAGGTGGTGATGTGGCAGGAGATCCACGATGCCGGAGTGGATGAAAAACGGCAGCGACTGACCCTGCATTTTAACGACGATAAGACCGCCGGAATGCACCTTTCCATGAAACCTGTCCGCAGAAAAACTCGGAGCTTGCTTGCCAAGGCGGTGCTGGGGCGGGTATCCGATTGCGCCACATGAGACCGCATTCAAGGCAGATCCTATCGGTGGAGGAGGTTTTCGGGATAAACGGCTGGCATGCCGAACTCGTCGAAGGCCGCGATGTGCTGCGCGCCGGCTTCGAAGCGCACCATACGCGGGTCGATCTGGTGGTGCAGGCGTTTCCCGAGCTCAACGCGCTCAGTGTGGTCGGTGAGAGCCCGATGTTCATCGCCGAGCCGCAGATGCCTGCCCTGCTGGAGCTATTGATGCGCGGCAACAAGCAGCTCACGCTCGGCAGCTTCGAGTATGATCTCGACCGCGAAATGCTGGTCTTCCGCGTGACCAACCTCTTCGAGAAAGACCGCTTCGACGGCGATATTATCGCCTCCATGGTGCACTGCGCCATCGCCGAGCTGGATCGCATCGTGCCTTACGCCGCCATCGTGCGCGGCACGCCAGCCGACCTCATCGCCGATCTCGATCTTGAGAGGCTGCTGGAGAGAGAGGATGTCATTCCTCCGGTGCCGGGCGGGGAAGAGGAGGAGTATTGAATTCCAAACTCCAAACTCTAAACGTTAAATCCTAAGGAAGAGGAGTTACCTCTACGTGGTTGCCAGCAGCGGGCCGACGCGGGCGTGGCGGACGAGGAACTCGTCGGCGAGCTTGCCGTAAGCGATTGCGCCGTTGCCCGAGGGGTCGTGTTCGAAGATTGTTTTGCCGTGCGAGGGAGCCTCGCTGATGCGGATCGTGCGGGGGATGACTTGTTGGTAGATCTCATCCGGGAAATAGTTCTTTACCTCCTCCACGACCTGCCGGGAAAGCAGCGTGCGGCCGTCATACATGGTCATCACGATGCCTTCGAGAGTGAGGTTTGGATTCGCTCCCGAGTCGCGAATCTGATCGAGCACGCCGACGATTTTTGCCAAGCCCTCCAAGCCGAACCACTCGCATTGCAGTGGGATGAGGATTTCATCGGCGGCGGCGAGGGCGGCGGTCATCAGCACGCCGAGTGAGGGCGGGGTGTCGAGGATGCAGTATTCGAAAAGGTTGTTCGGTTTCAGTCCCTGGAGGATGCCGCGCAGGCGGGTGAGGTGGTCATCGGAGCGGGCGAGCTCAATCTCGATCCCCGCTAGATCCATTTCCGAGGGGACGAAGGTCAGGTTCTCCCGGCCGCCGGTGACGAACTTACTGCGTATGTCCGCCTCGCCGAGTAGAACCGGATAGATCGAGGACATCGGCTCCGCCTCGATGCCGAGCCCGCTGGTGCAGTTCGCCTGCGAGTCGAGATCCATCAGCAGCACCCGTTGGCCGCGGAGGGCGAGAGCGTGGGAGAGGTTCATTGCGGTGGTGGTTTTCCCAACCCCTCCCTTCTGATTTGCTACGGCGATGACTTTCACAGGTGGAAAGGATGGCCGGGAAATATTTTTTTTGAAACGCTAAACTTCGATGGCCGGGCAACACGCCATGGTTTCTGTTCCCATTGGGGCTTGCGGAGCGATGCGGCTTGGGAGATGCTATTCGTATGCAAGCGGTGACGGATAGGTTGAGGAATTTTCTGCAGTTTGTGGCGGTGAAACTTATTGATGATCCGACGCAGGCGCAGCTCAAAGTGGCAGAACTGGGGCCGAATCGGCTGAGGTTCAAGCTGGTGCTGGCGCAGGAGGATGTGGCGATGCTGATAGGACGCAACGGTTTCACGGCTTCGGCAATCCGCAGCGTTCTCAATGCGGCGGCCGAGAAAGAAGGAGTGAAGGTGAACCTTCAGATCCACTCCCACCAGGAGGAGGCCGAGTTTCTCGCTAGGGAGGGCTGATCCGACCGGACGAACCCTCTTTCGGGCTTATTTGCGAAAATCATGAAGAGGGTGACGGGGTTCGATGTCCGACTCAGGGCATTGACTTGTGCCAGCCCAGTAACATCCCGGTCATTTCCGATAGGATCGCCGGTTCGCGATCGGCGGGGTTGTTCGTTTCGCCGGGATCGTTCCCGAGTTCATAGAGAAGTTCATCCGGGCCATCGTAGTCGCAGAGTAATTTCCAATTGCCTTGGTGCATTGCCAGATCCGGCAGGTCATCCGTGCCGTAGTAGCTTTTTCTGTCGGGCGAGGTAGGATGTGATCTTCCAGCGTTGCGGATATTGCCCGGTTGAGATTGCGACGCGAGAGGGCGAGCAGATCGGGGGCTTGCCGGGGCATTTGCCATGAAGATTCCCATCATGAGGAGTAGAAATGGGAGGATGTGAATTGATGAAAAGGCATACATGGGACGCCCTTGTCCGGCAAGTTCTTCGGAGCCCAGGCGGGTGGGCGAGATCATTCGGATTTCCGTGAATTTCGGATAAATAAAACAATCTTGCTCTCGGAAGGGTGTCGGGGGATGCTGTCGGTGACGAAATACGATGGCGAACCGAGTCAACAAGAAGCGCGGCCATGTGGAGGAGCCGAAGAAATGGTCCAGTGAGATCGCGGGTGTATGCTGGATGGCCGGAGGGCTTATTCTGCTGATTTCCCTTGTTTCATATAGCCCTTCCGATCTTCCGGAGTGGGGAATGTTCGAGCCATTTGCGAACAAAGGCGAGGTCAGCGGAGCGAACTGGCTTGGATGGGTGGGTGGGACCCTGGCCTTTGTGCAGATCCTACTACTTGGAGCGGCGGGCTGGATGCTGGCGATCGGCTTCATTTGGTTCGGCGTGATGAAGCTGGCTTTCCGGGGAAGGCTCTGGCCGCGGATCGCCCTCGGGCTGTGCGTCGTTCTCGTAGCTGGAGCCGTGTGGCTGCATGCGGTGGGGATTCTTTTCGTCGACTGGGCTGCCCGTTGCAATCTGCCTGGTGGCGCCGGCGGGGTGATTGGCAAATCGCTCGGCGGCTCTGTGATGATGCCCGTCATCGGCAAACCCGGAACCATTGCAGTGGTAAGCATCGCCTATTTCCTCGGCGTGATTTCGCTGACGGGACAGACACCCGTCGATTTCGGGCGTGGGTGCTACAAACTGGTGAAAGCCAAAATCAATGCGTGGAAGGAGAGCCGCACCGAGGCGGGGCGTGCGGCCACCCGGGAAAAGGATTTGCTAAACGAACGCGAGCGTCAGCGCGGGCAGCGGAAGGTGGAGCGAGAAATCGCGAAGCTCAAGGCCGCCGAAACCGACGAACCGGGACAGAAGGAACTTCCGATGCGCGAAACCCCGGTTCCGCAGATCATCGATGCCTCGCAACGGCGTTCGACCGGGCAGATGGAGGCGGGTTCGAAGCCTTTCGAGAGGAAAAAGTCGAGCCATCAGTCGCTTTCCATATCTGGATTCGAGGATTACGAATTGCCCGGCTTCGATCTGTTGGATGCTGTCGAGGTGGAGGAAGAGGCGGCGAACCATGATGAACTCATCGAGATCCAGACGACCATCGTCGATACGCTGCAAGCGTTTGGAATCGAAGTGACCGCGGGCGATATCACACGTGGGCCGACGATCACACGTTATGAGATCTACCCTTCGCAGGGGCTTCGGGTTTCGAGGATTTCGCAGTTGGAGGCGGATTTGGCACGTGCCACACGTGCGGAACGGATCAACATCCTCGCGCCCATTCCGGGCAAGGACACGGTGGGTATTGAGATTGCGAACTCGAACAAGGTGGCGGTTCCTCTGCATGAACTGTTGCACGATCCCGAGTTCCGCTCTGCGAAGAAAAAGATTCCGCTGGCTCTCGGCAAGGATGTCTACGGTAAGACCGTGATCGGTGACCTCGCGGCGATGCCCCACTTACTTGTGGCAGGTGCGACCGGTTCAGGGAAATCGGTTTGTATCAACTCGATCATTGCTTCGATCCTTTTCAAATTCGGGCCCGACGAACTGCGATTCATCATGGTCGACCCCAAGGTGGTGGAGATGCAGATGTATAACAAGCTGCCGCACATGGTTGTGCCGGTGGTGACTGATCCCAAGAAGACCGTCGCTGCGCTGAAGTGGGTGGTGAACGAGATGGAGAAACGCTATAAGATTTTCGCAAAAATGGGTGTGAGGAACTTTGATGGTTTCAACAACCGTCCTCGTGAGGAAAAAGAGCCTGAGCCAGAAGTGGCAGAAGTGGCAGAGGTGGATGAGCCAGAGGTGGTTATTGAAGATATTGAGGAGATTGCGTCGGCACTTGAGGATGGTGATCTGGGTCCGCAGGCGGAGTTCGAGGAGCTTGAGATCGAGGAGGAGGAGATTCCGGATAAGTTTCCATACATCGTTGTCCTGATCGACGAGCTTGCCGACCTCATGCAGACGGCTCCCGCAGATGTGGAGATGTGCATCGCCCGGATTGCGCAAAAGGCGCGGGCTGCAGGGATTCACCTGATCATCGCCACCCAGACGCCGCGTGCGGATGTGGTGACGGGTATCATCAAGGCGAACATTCCGAGCCGGATCGCGTTCCAGGTTTCTTCAGCACTCGACTCGCGGGTCATCCTCGATACGAAAGGCGCCGACAAGCTGGTCGGCAAGGGCGACATGCTTTATCTGCCGCCGGGCTCGGCGAAACTGGAGCGTGCACAGGGGGCGTTCGTTTCCGATGAGGAGGTGGAGAGGATTGTTAACCACTGCGCAGGTCAAGCGGATCCGCAGTATGAACAGGACATCCGTCAGACCATTGAGTCGGCCGGGATGGACGACGGGGATGATGTTTCCGATGCCGACGAGGAGCTGATCATCCGCTGCATCGAGGTGGTCAGGCAGGAACAGAAGGCCAGTACCTCGTTGCTACAGCGTAGGCTTCGCCTTGGTTACACCCGCGCGGCGCGGATGGTTGATATCCTTGAGCAACGCGGGGTCGTAGGCCCCGGTGATGGAGCGAAGGCGAGGGAGGTCTTCCTTAAGTAAAACTCAAATTTTAAAATTCAACTCTCAAACGGGAAGGCTACGCCTTAGTCGCCTCGATGAATTTCTTTTCCACTGGCACTTTATCAACATCACACCGCTCCACGCCTCTTCCTTGAAAGTTAAATTTTGAGATTTGAATTTTATGAACGACGACGTCGCACATTTCCTCCAATTTCAGGAGATTGAAAAGAACGCCTCGCCGCTGACGCTGCGGAACTACGCGGCGGCGCTTGCGAGGTATGCAGATTGGCGTGGTGCTGCGTTCTCATGCTGGAGAAAGGAGACGGGCGATGATTTCCGTAACTATCTATACGACCTCATGAAGAAGGGGCTCAAACGCTCGACGATACGCCTGCGCTTCGCCGCATTGCGATCATTTTACAAATACCTGGTGCTCCGCCGGGGGCTTGCGAAAAGCCCAGTTGCGGAGGTGCAAATGCCGAAGATCGAGCGCGGCCTGCCGGTTGTGCTGAGCATGAAACAGATGGACGAACTGCTGGAAATGCCGCTGAAATCCGATGCTCCCACGAAGGGCCCAGCGTGGCTAAAATATCGCGATGCGGCGATCCTGGAACTGTTCTATTCCTCAGGCTTGCGGATTTCCGAACTGCTGGAGCTTGATGTAAGGGATATGAATTTCATCGATGAGGTGGTGAAGGTCGAGGGCAAAGGCCGGAAGCAGAGAATCGTCCCTGTCGGTGGTGCTGCGATGCGTGCGATCCGAAAATACCGGGAGGAGGCGGCGGTTTCGAACGGAGCGCTTTTCCGTAGCATCCGGGGGACGAGGATCACCCAGCAGGCCGTCGACCAGATGCTGAAAAAGTATCTCAAGCTGAGCGGGATCCCGTTCGGGGTCAGCCCACACAAGCTCAGGCACAGTTTTGCGACTCATCTGCTTGACGCCGGGGCGGATCTGCGGACGGTACAGGAGTTGCTCGGCCATGCGTCGCTTTCCACGACTCAGATCTACACGCATGTGACCAAGGAACGTTTGAAAAAGGTCTATGACGAAGCCCATCCGCGAGCGTGAGAGAATATTTAGGAGACTGATTATGTTTACAAAGATCCTCGGTTTTCTCGGTTTGTCGGGATGCGTTCTTGCTCCGGTGGCGGGGGAGAGGGAGAAGTTGGATGCGGTCGCGAAAAAGGACAGGCCATCGATCCTCTTCGTTGGCAACAGCTACAGCTTCGGCATTCCTAAGGAATTTGGCGAGTTGTCAGCATCTAGGGGCAAGGATGTTAGGATCGGTCACTCGACATACAGCGGCTGGAGTCTTACGAAACACTCGCGGAATCCGGGTACCTTGAAAAAACTGCAGGAAGGAGAATGGGACGTGATTGTGATCCAGGACTACAGCACAAACCCGTCCCACAACGAGCGCCAGCGGCGGATGAAGATGGATCCGGGCGTGCAGTTCTTCGCAACCGAGGCGCGCGCACTCGGGGCTGTGCCGTTGCTCTACCAGACATGGGGCCGGCGTGACGGGAATCCGGATATTGCGGGCGATGATTTCTACAAGATGAACGACCGTGTGCGGAAGGGATACCTCTCCGCTTCCCGGAACGGCGGTGGGATTGTCACTGTGAAAGCGGGCGATGCATGGGAGCGAGAGTTCCGTGCCGGGCGTGGGGCGGATCTTTTCTACGAAGACGGCAGCCATCCGAGCGGATATGGGAACGAAGTGACTGCTGAGGAATTCTACCGGACGATCTTCAGAGAGTGAGTGCGTGCGTCAGAATGAAGCTCTGCAGGGCGCAATAGAAATGCGAGCGTAGCAAGGCCTCTTGGCGCAAGGGGCTGCGATTTTCAGCCTCCAATTCTGGATCCGGGCCGAACCGGTATTTTTCCTCAAGTGCGAGCCGCGCTTGGTTGAGCGAACTATACCAGGTGAAGGCATCCTCGGGCGTGATCCAGATCGGTGTCTCCCCGTCCTTGGGGCAAGCTGCTGCGGCCTCGATGGATGCATAGATGTGGTTGAGGTCATCCGTGAATGATTCACGTAGGTCGGGCACCACGATGTCCTGCCAGTCTTCGGAAATCTTTTCGTCGGTGATGAGACTGCCGAAGCGGCTTGCAAGGTCGATTTCGTGGTCGTTTGCATCGAGGACGATGGCACGCAGGATATGCCAGTCCTCGTCGCTTTCCGGGTCGATGCGAAGACCTCCCTCAATGGTGGGTGCGATGTTCATTCGGCCTGTTCGATTGTTGTTTTCAGTTGGTGCAACTGGAGTTGCTGGGCGTAGAACTCCGCCTTCTCCAGTTCCCCGGACCATACGATGGAAAGCCCTTGCTGATGAACCTGCATCATCATGGTAGTGGCGATTTTTTCGTTGTATCCGAAAACCTTCATCAGCACGAAAGTGACGTAAGCCATCAGGTTCACGGGGTCGTCGTGTACGACCACGTTCCAGGTGGGCTGGGTGGAGACGTTGGTTTCGGTTTCCGTGAGGGTTGTGGTGTCGGGCATGGTTCAGACTGTGGCTGGGGCTTTGTCCTGGGCGTCGATCCACTTGTCGTGCTCCCTGATGAGATCAATGAGGCGCTCGACGGCCTCGGCTTCGGGGATGTTGAAATTTACGGCGGTTTTGCCGACGTAGAGATTGATTTTCCCGGGGGCTCCGCCGACATATCCGAAATCGGCATCTGCCATTTCCCCGGGTCCGTTGACGATGCAGCCCATGACGGCGATGCGCACGCCCTTGAGGTGGCCGGTGGCGGCGCGGATCTTCTGGGTGGTGGACTGGAGGTTGAAAAGTGTGCGTCCGCACGATGGGCAGGCGACGTAATCGGTCTTGAAAATCCTGGTTCCGGCGGCTTGCAGGATGTTGTAGGCGAGTCGCAGCGATTGGCCGGGGGCGGTTTCGCCGCGGACGAGAATTGCATCGCCGATGCCGTCGCAGAGGAGGGAGCCGATGTTCTGTGCGGCGGGAAGTAGGGCGTGGAGGAAATTGGTTTCGCCGGATGGCGGGTTGAGCGTGTCCTTGAGGAGGATGGGATGGCGGGGATCGGCCTTGAAGGCGAGCATTCGGAACGCGGGTATTGGTTCCAAGGGGACACCGTCGGCGACAGTGATGAGACGGGTTTCCGATTCGGAATTCAGTGCTGAAATGGCGGCGTCGTCGTGCGGGTTGATTTCGAGGATACGGGATTTCTCAGCGATGATCTCCGGCTTGAAATCGCCCATGTTCGCGATCTTGTGGGCGAGCGCGTTCCAGCGCTCTTGGGTGGTGAAGACACGGACGGTCTTGTCGCCGCCGAGTTCGTGACCTTGGATGGTGAGAACCGAACTGCTTCGCCTTTCGTATGAGAAGGGATCGTAGGACGGGGACAGCGGTGTGTGGTCGGATGTATCACTGGCTTTTCCGTTGAAAGCCGCAGCCAATGCCTGTGCGACCGGGATCTCGTGAATGGAGTCTTCGGTGAGGGAAACACGGATCGTGTCGCCGATGCCGTCGGCGAGTAGGGAGCCGATGCCGATGGCGGATTTGATGCGGCCGTCCTCGCCGTCGCCGGCTTCGGTGACGCCGAGGTGGATCGGATAGTTCCAATCCGACCCCTCTGCATCGAGGCGCGCGACGAGAAGGCGGTAGGCCTCGATCATCACCTTCGGATTGGAGGCTTTCATCGAGAAAACGAAATCGTGGTAGCTGTTGTCCCTTGCAATGCGGGCGAACTCCAAGGCGCTTTCGCACATGCCGAGCGGAGTGTCGCCGTAGCGGTTCATGATGCGGTCCGAGAGGGAGCCGTGATTCGTGCCGATACGCATCGCGCGGCCGAGGTCTTTGCAGAGATGGACGAGTGGGTTGAACTGTTCGCGGATGCGTTCGAGCTCCGCCTCATACTGATCGTTTGAGTATTCGCGGATTTCGAACTTTTTCTTGTCCGCGTAGTTGCCCGGATTCACGCGGACTTTCTCCACCCATTTCGCGGCTTCCATCGCGGCGTCCGGCTTGAAATGGATATCCGCGACAAGCGGCACGTTGCAACCCGCCGCGCGCACCTCGCGGGCGATGTTCTCGAGGTTGGCGGCATAGACTTTGGTCTGTGCGGTGATGCGTACGATTTCGCAGCCAGCTTCTACCAGTCCGAGAACCTCCGCAACACAGGCGGGCGTGTCGCGGGTGTCTGAGGTGATCATTGACTGCACTCGGATCGGGTTATCGCCGCCGACAGCGACGTTCCCGACCATGACTTCGCGGCTCTTCCTTCGGGAATAGCTTAGAAGATCGGGGCAATAGGTTAGGGCGGAGGTGTCGCTCATGGGCGCGGAAGGATAGACCGGAAAATTTCCGTGGGCAATGACTGGATACGGTGCGAAAATGTCTCCATGAAGATTACAATGTCGTGGGCGCGGAAAGCCGCCATGATTGCGGGGTTGCTGGTTGCAATGGGGGACGAGGGTATTGCCGGGGAATTTATCCGGGTGAAGGAGGCTGACGACTCCGCGAAGCTGCAGACGGCGCTGTTCGGTTACGAGAAGGATGGTGTGCGGGTGGATCTGATTGGTGCAATCCATCTCGCGGACAAGAAATATTACCAATTCCTCAACAAACGTTTCGAAAGCTACGGAGTTCTTCTTTTTGAAATGGTCGGAGGCGAAAATTTGGGTGGCGGCAACAAGCCGGAGGACGCTGTGGCGGCCGAGGGCGAGAACAAGCTAGCCGGATTGCGGACGCTCTACGAATCGATGGAAAAGGCGCTGGGACTGACCGGGCAGGGCTCCGAGATCGATTATTTCGCGAAAAACTTCGTTCACGCGGATCTTACGATGAAGGAGTTCGATGCACTACAGAAGGAGAGGGGCGAGTCCTTGCTGGGTTTCATGATCCAGGCAGGGATGGCGGCAGAGAAGTCGGAGAGAAATCCCGACACCTTACGCCTGATGAGGGGCATACTGACGGGGCGTTCCGATCTCGTGAAGCTGGAGGTGATGCATTCCATGGCCGAGGGGGGCGAGCAGATCGACGCGATGGCCGGGGAGAATGTGATCATCACTGACCGCAACGCGAAATGCATGGAAGTGCTGGATCGGGAAATTGCGAAGGGCGGGAAGAAGATCGGAGTTTTCTACGGTGCAGCGCATTTTCCGGATATGGAGAAGCGGCTGCTGGAAAAGGGATTTGTAAGGGTCAAATCCCAGTGGCTCACTGCCTGGAAGGTGGCAAAGGAGTGATAAGGAGCGCGGCTTTTCAAGCCGCTATCTGACGCGCCGCCCCATCATCAATCTCCCGAACCACCTCATACGGCATCATGAGGGCGCGAAAGTTTTTATTGGAGTCTCAAGCAAGCGGCTTGAAAAGCTGCGCTCCAAATCAGGATCGCCTTTTCGTCAGCACTACCACAGCGCCGCACATCAGCAGCGCTGCGATTCCAGTAGCTAGCCCTGCTTGGATGCCTCCCGCCATCAGTGCGTAGGAGACGGCGGCGAATCCCGCTGCGATGGCTGCAAATGGAAGTTGCGAATGGATGTGTGCGGTCGGTTCGCATCCAGAGGCGATCGCGCTGACGATGGTCGTATCGGAAAATGGGCTGCAATGGTCGCCGAAGACCGCGCCGCCGAAGACCGCTCCGATAATCATGGGGATCAGAGTCGCCAATTCGTCGGGAGGGATTTGGGCGGAGGTCGCCGCCACCAGGGTCGCGGGCAATGCGAGCGGCATCAGCAAGCCCATGGTTCCCCATGAGGAGCCAGTGGCGAAGGCCATCAGAGCTCCCGCGCCAAACACGGCGAGCGGCAGCCATTGGACCCGGAAACCATCGGACAGCACCGCCGCGAGTTGCTCCCCGGCGCCCAGTGAGGAGAACACATTTCCCAGCGACCATGCGAGAATGAGGATGATTAGCGCGGGCAGCAGGTTCGCCGCGCCGTGATAGGCGGCTCCGCTGGCAGAGACGTTTCGGCCTTTCGGATACATCGCCCATGCCACCGCGAGGCCGAAGAGGCTTCCCGCGACGAGCGCATAGGGCCCGGCATCCCCGCTGAAAGCCTCGCGCCAGCCGGCCGCCGAAAGCGGATTCGTCATCGGCGAGGATAGCAGGGGAAAAGCAGCGAAAATCCCCACCACCAGCGCCAGCAGGGGGATCACCGCGTGTTTCGGGGAAGCTTCCTGTTGTTCCGTGCCGTCGCTTTCATCGGGCTTGTGTGGCAGGTAGTGGCTCATCGCCTGCGGTTGGTAGTTGAGGAAAACGGCAAGCGGAACGAGGACGAGGGTGAGCAGGCAATACGGGTTCGCCGGGATGGATTGGAAATACAGTGAGTAGGGCTCCACCGCGAAAGGAGCATCTTCCAGTCCCTGTTGGATCAGGCTCAACTGCGTCGCGATCCAGGTGGAGATGAACGCCACACAGGCCACTGGGGAGGAGGTGGAGTCCACCACCCACGCCAACCTTTCCCGGGAAACGCCCGTCTTGTCTGCCAGCGGGCGTGCGATCCGGCCCGTTAGTAGGCTGTTCGCTAGGCCGTCGAAGAAACACAGCAGGCCGATGAGATACACGCTTCCCAGTAGGCGTTTCTCAGGGGATTTTGCCTTGGAAACCAGTCGCGCGAGTATTGTGTCGAAGCCACCCGATTTCTCCAGCAAGCCTGCGAAGCCGCCTAGCAAGAGGGTGAAAACGATAGCGCCCACATGCCAGGATCCGTCGAGCGATGGGAAAATGTAATCCGCGAAGATCGCTCGCGGTGCCCCGGCGGGATTCTCGTGATGGATTAGTAAAGCGCCTGCCACTACGCCGCTCCCCAGCCCGAGCGCCGCTTGGCGGGTGATGACAATCACCGTGAGTGCGCAGAGCGCCGGCCACAGGGCAGTAATAAATCCCGGAGGGTCGAAAACCGGTAGCAATACGCTCAGCCCTAGAAGGATGATGAGAATGATGGCCTTTTTCATCGCAGTGCAGGCCAGAAGGATGCGTCTCTCTCTGGATTGTGCAATATCTGGAATCCGGAGGTATGGATTTTGGAATTTGTCACAAAAGGCACAAGAGGGATGTTGGTTCGGGCTGGGATAAGGATAGGGAGGTTTCTGGAAGAAATCGCGGAATGGAAATGAGGTTCAGATGACGAATTTTCGGATTTGTAGGGTGGAGGCTCCGAAGTTGATGAGCAGGCCGTGGCGCTTGCCGGTTGCCCTCAGGTAACCGAGGAGTTGGGCGATGTGTTCGTCGGCGATGGCTTTGGTGGCCTTCAGTTCGATGATTAGGGATTCGTTCACAAAAAGATCAGCATAATAATCCCCGAGCAATGTGCCATCTCGATCACGGACCTCGATCTGCTGCTGCTGATTGGCTTCAAAACCTCTCTTCCTAAGCCGATGCAGCAACCCGTTCTCATAAACATTCTCCCTCTGGCCGTTCCGCAGCCAGCCATGCAAATCCAGTGCTTCCGCGCGGATCAGATCACACCAATCATTCACAACCTCATCATCCAGAATCTCCATAATACGCACTCACATGTCACCGGATTGTCGGCCACGGGGCAAGCGCGAACCAGAATCCCCCTTGTGCCTCTTGTGTAGAATTCTTCAGCTCCGCTCTGGGAACTTGTGTTTCCAGATGGCCAGGGAATCGAGGATCTCTGCCGTTTTACGGGTGGGGCTGAGTTCCCAGATCAGGGGGCATTTCTCGGGGAAGAAGGGGAGTATGGAATTGTAATCCAGGGTGCCGGTGAAGGGAGTGCGGTGGTCGCGGGCGGGCCATTGGACATCGTGGACATGGCCGCCGATGATGTGTGGGGCGATGCTGGCCAGCCATTCGTGGTGATCGAGGAGGCCGAGGTTGTGCTTGAGTTGGACGTGGCCGTAATCGTGCCAGTAGCCGACCCACGGGTTGTCCTTAAAATGCTCCTGTAGCATCACCATTTCCCGCTCGTTGGGCATGTCCTCGAAGCGGGACCGCGATTCGACGGCGAGTTTCACGCCGTATTCTTCGGCTTTCGGTGCGAGTTGCTCGAGGGCTTCGATGGCGCGGCGGTAATAGAGAGGGGCGAGTTTTTCGCGCTTTTTGATGAAGGCGATTTTCTTCCTTATGTAGGAGGGCTCCCGCTGCTCTCCGGCGGCGACTGTTTTGGTGAGCGGCTTGGTGAACTTTGCGGTGTTCATCGGCGCGGAGCCCATGTGCAGGACGAGGTATTGCGCCTTGAACTCAGCGGCGAGCTCCAGGGTTTTCAGGGTCATATCCATCGCCCGCTTCCGCTCAAAGGGCCGGTGTGAGGTGTATTCGTAGGCGTCGGGGGCGTCGATCATCACCTCCACAGGGGAGGGGAAGTAGTTGTGTACGCCGGCACAGGTGAACATCCCGGCCTCGAACGCTTTCCGGATGCCGGGAAGCTTGGCGACAGTCATCCCGTGGGAGAGCTCGATGTTGGGAAACCCGAGTTCGAGTATTTCCTGAATCATCGCCTCGCCCTCGGTGTGGCGGGAGTTGTTCCAGCAGGTGGAGAAAGCAAGCACGCTGAAACATTAAATTTTAAACTTTAAACTTCAAGGAAGAGCCGTCGTTCGGACTCTTTTTTGAGATTTAGAATTTAAAGTTTAGAGTTTTTTCCATCAGTGATTAACCGGCGCGGACTCGGCTTCTCCTGGCGCGGCGCGGGGGAAGCGGATGTTTTCCACAAGCTCCTTGATGTGTTTCGGCGTAGCCGGGGTGAAGTGGGATACGATAAATGCTACGGCGAAGTTCAGCAGCATGCCGATGGTGCCGATGCCTTCGGGTGAGATGCCGAAGAGGTAATCGGCGGGGGTTCCTTTTCCGAGACCGGGGAGGCCGAACTGGAAGTAGATGATGTATAGCAGGGTGAAGCTGATGCCGCAGACCATGCCGGAGATGCCGCCGTATTTATTGATGCGTTTGAAGAAGATACCCATGAGAAGGGTGGGGAAGAATGAGGATGCGGCGAGTCCGAAGGCGAAGGCGACGGTTTTGGCGACGAATTCGGAGGGCGGATTGATCGCGAAGAAACTTCCGACGACGAGGGCACCGAAAGAGGCGATGCGCGCCCATCTCATCTCTTCCTTATCGGTGAGGTCGGGCTTGATGATTTTTTTCATCAAGTCGTGAGAGATGGCGGTGGAGAGGACGAGGAGAAGGCCGGCGGCAGTGGAGAGTGCGGCGGCGATACAGCCCGCCATGAGGAGGGCGATGACCCATTTGGGTGTGTTTCCCATATGGGGGCTGGCCATGACCATCATATCCGCACCGAACCAGAGCTCGTTGGGGTTGTTGGTGGCAATTTCATTTTTGACGAGGCGCTGGCCGTGGTCGCCGCGTTCGGCTTCATCGCCTGAGCCGTTGAAGCTTGGCGTTTTGCCCGCAAAGACCGCGTTGTCTTTTTTGGATTCTGATTTTCCTTTGCCGAAGTATTGAATTTTTCCGTCGTTATTTTTATCGACCCAAGCGAGTTGTCCGGTGGTTTCGAAATCTTTCATCCACTGAGGGGCGTCGGCGTAGGAGGTGTCGTGAAGTTTTTCGATGAGGTTGACGCGAGCGAAGGAGCCGACGGTGGGGGCGGTGAGGTAGATGACGGCGATGAAGGAGAGGGTCCAGTAGGCGGATTTCCGGACGGCTTTGACGTCTTTGACGGTGAAGAAACGGACGATGACGTGGGGCAGTCCGGCGGTGCCGCACATGAGGGCGGCGGTGATGCAGAACATGTCGATGGTGCTGAGCGAGCCGTCGGTGTATTGTGCAAAGCCGAGTTCGGTGTTGATGTTGTTGAGTTTCTCGAGGAAGGGGACTGATCCGTCCGCACCCTGGTAGTCGCCAATGAAGCCGAGCTGGGGAATGACGTTTCCGGTGAGCGTCATGGCGATAAAGACCGCCGGGAGAGTGTAGGCGAAGGCCATGACGGTGTATTGGGCGACCTGGGTGTAGGTAATGCCTTTCATGCCGCCGAGGCCGGCGTAGAAGAAGACGATGGAGCCTCCGATAATAACTCCCAGCCAGATTTCTATGCCAAAGAGCTGAGCGAAGACGATGCCTACACCACGCATTTGACCCATGATGTAGGTGAGGCAGATGAAGATGGCGCAGATGACGGCGACGAGGCGGGCGGTTTGTGAGTAGTAGCGATCACCCACGAAGTCGGGGACGGTGGCTTTTCCGAATTTGCGGAGGAAGGGCACCATGAGAACGGTGAGGAGGACGAATCCGCCGGTCCAACCCATCAGGAAGCGGGAGCCGTCATAGCCAGAAATGGAGAGCGAGCCTGCCATGGAGATAAAGGTGGCGGCGGACATCCAGTCGGCGGCGGTGGCCATGCCGTTGGTGAGGGGGGAGACGCCGCCACCGGCGGTGTAGTATTCCTTGGTGGAACCCGCGCGGGATCTGATGGCGATGAAGATGTAGGCGGCGAAGGAGAGGCCAATGAAGAGGAAGTTCCAGGCGTTTTGGGACATATTTTTTACTTCTGGGAAGGTAGAGAGGCTGAAGAAGCTGAGAAATTTTTCGATCTATCTTTCGAGGTTCTTGTCGAGTCTTGCCATGACGTTGGCGTAAGCGATGAGGATGAGGACAAAGATGATGATGGAACCTTGTTGAGCCATCCAGAATCCAAAGGGGGCGTTGCCGATTTTTGGAAAGTTCTCATCCAGCCAAGTGCGGAAAAGAATGCCGCATCCGAAGGAGGCGAGGAACCAGATCGAGAGTAAGATGAGGACCCACTTGATGCTTTGTGACCAGTAATCTCGTTTCGCTTGTTCGGTGGGAAGTTTGCTCATGGGGAAAGGGTTTGGGGCTTCCAAAAGTGTCTAAACGCCAGCTCATGCCGTGGAAAGAATATTTCTCCATGGGCTTAGAAACCGCAACCGTAGAGCGGATTCAGCGATCTTGCTGAGCCTCCCACACCGCCCGGGCTCCAGCGAGATCTCCGAGGGCGCTGCCGACGGATTTGAAGAGAGTGATTTCGTCATCTGAGGTGCGCTTTGGCGCTTCGCCGCGGCACAGCATGGCGAGATCGCCGAGGATATGTTCGGGGTTGATTTTCCCTTCGGCGATCGGGATGAGGATTTCTCCGGCTTCTCGGAAGCAGTTGGTTTTGCTGTCGACCCAGACCTTTGCGTTTTCGACCAGCGCGCTATCGCATTCGCTATGCTCCGGGTGGTGGTTGCCGAGGAAATCGGTATGAGTGCCGGGTTTCACCCATGCGCCATGCACCAGGGGTTGCGGGGAGTTGGTGGCGCAGACGATCAGGTCGGCGCTGGCACAGCCGGTTTCGATGTCGTCGATAGAAGTGATTTCCAGTTCGGGTCTGTCCTGTCCGAGTTCCTTCGCGAGCTGGTTGGCTTTTTCAGCATTGCGTCCCCAGATGCGGATCCGTTTCAGGGGGCGGACGCTGGCATGGGCGTCGATCAGGAAGGGGGCGAGGCGGCCGGTGTTGATCATAAGCATTTCTTCCGAATCCACGCGTGAGAGGAAGCGGGAAGCCAGGGCAGAGACGCCAGCGGTGCGGCGGTAGGTGACGGAGGTCCCATCAACCAAGGCGAGTGGGGCGCCGTTTTTCCGGTCGAAGAGAAGGATCTGGGCGTAGACTGTCAGATCCGGTGCTTGGTTTTCGGGAAAGTAGGTGAATGCTTTTAGTGCGATCACTTCGTCGTTCCACGCAGGGAGCATCGCGAAGGCATCGTGACCGGGGCCTTCGGGAGCCAGCGGCATCAACTGCCGGGGCGGCATGGTGAAATCGCCACCGAAGGTCGAAGCGAGGGTTTCCAGGAAATCGGGATAACTTAGAGTTTGGTGAACTTGGTCTGCGGTGAAAATTTTCATGATGCGGTCTGATCAGGGATCAAATGGGCAAGGAGTTCAAGAGTTGGTATGTTCCATTGCTGGAAATAAGGAGAAGGGTGTTTCCTAACCCCTTTCTATCAAGCGGAGTCTTCTCTGCCTATCCTCCGCAAAGGGCTTGGAAAGACCCTTCTCCTTAAAAATAGGGAGCCGATCTCGATGCAGGCAAGCGTGTGGCCGAGGGTTTGCTCGGGGGGCAAGTTCACGTCGGCCCGCCAATGAGTATCGAGTGCCGGAGCATACTGCTGAAACGTTTGAAGGATTAGGGATGAGCGGACAGGCTTGCATTGATAACGTCTCAGCTTCAATTTTCCATCCATGAGCGAACAAAAACCGCCGCTGCCATTTGTCTTCTGGATCATCTGGTTCGCGATCTTGAACGGGCTGTTCATTATTCTTTTCTTTGCGGCGGGCGGAATTCCCGAGGGATCCAACACGGGCGAAGTACCGGTTCCGCTTCTGCTGGTTGTCATGGCGCTCGCAGCCGGCTCGATGGGGATACGTTTCCTACTGATCCCGAAGATTGCGGATCTTGCGAAGCTTTTGCCTGCGATGATCATCGGCTTGGCGTTGGCGGAAGGGATCGGCATCCTGGGCATGTTTGCCATCTCGAAGGATCTGCCGGAGACGCAGATCGCCCTTTTCGTGACATCCGTCTCCGCGGTGCTGAGCTATGCGCCGTTTTATGTGCACTCTCTCGAGGAGCGGTGGAGAATGCGCTGAATTCCGAGTGCTAGCGGCTTGCAATGAACGGGCGGATGCGGTCACTCTGCGTCCCTCATCATGTCCAAAGAAAAGACCGCCATCACCCCGACCCGAGAGCAGGATTTCCCCGAGTGGTATCAGCAAGTCATCAAAGCCGCCGACCTCGCGGAAAACTCCGAAACCCGCGGATGCATGGTGATCAAGCCGTGGGGCTACGGGATTTGGGAGTTGATCCAGCAGCAGCTCGACCGCCGTTTCAAGGCGACCGGGCACCAGAACGCCTATTTCCCCATGTTGATCCCGCTATCCTATTTGGAAAAAGAGGCGGAGCACGCAGAGGGTTTTGCGACTGAATGCGCGGTGGTCACGCACCATCGCCTTGAGGCGGTGAAGGACGAGGAGACTGGCAAAACCAAGATGCTCCCGACCGGCGAGTTGGCGGAACCCTACGTGATCCGTCCGACCTCGGAGACGATCATCGGTTCGGCTTTTGCTCGTTGGGTGCAGTCCTACCGCGATCTTCCGTTGCTCATCAATCAATGGGCGAACGTGATGCGCTGGGAGATGCGCCCGAGGCTTTTCCTGCGAACTGCGGAGTTCCTCTGGCAGGAAGGCCACACGGCGCATGAATCCAAGGACGAGGCAATTGTCGAAACCCGGATGATTCACCGGCTCTATGAGGAGTTCCTGAGGGATCACCTCGCCATCCCCGTCGTTCCCGGTGAGAAATCCGAGAACGAGCGTTTCCCCGGTGCAGATATGACCCTGACCATCGAGGCGATGGTGCAGGACAGGAAGGCAATCCAGGCGGGGACTTCGCATTACCTCGGGCAGAATTTTTCAAAGGCGCAGAACATTAGTTTCGCGAGCCGCGAGGGCGGCCAGGAATTCGCTCACACCACCTCATGGGGGGTTTCCACACGGCTCATCGGCACGCTGATCATGGCGCATTCGGACGATGATGGCCTGATGCTGCCGCCGCGCGTCGCTACCCAGCAGGTGGTGATTATTCCCGTGACGCCGAAGGAAGACACCCGGGAAGCGGTGCTCGCCGCATGCCATGCGCTGGCGGAAACCCTGAGCTCCACCAAGTCCTACCACGGCGATCCGATCCGTGCCTTCGTGGATGCACGGGATCTCCAGGGGGGGCAGAAGAAATGGGAATGGGTAAAAAAGGGCGCCCCCATCCGGATCGAGATCGGCCCGCGCGACATCGAATCCCGCAAGGTCTGTCTGCAGCGGCGCGACAAGGCTCCGACCGAGAAGTCGTTCATGGACAAGGAGGAGTTCATCCAAATCGCACCCGACATTCTCCAGGAAATCCACGAAAACATGCTCTCTCGCGCGCTGGAATTTCGCGATGCGAACATTTCCGCCTGCAACGAAGCCGCGGCCTTCGACTCGCATTGGGACAAGGAGAACCCCGGCTGGCTGGCGACCCCATGGGCGGGCACCCCGGAGGAGGAGGAGGCGCTTTCCAAGCAGCACAAGATCACCATCCGCTGCCTGCCGCTGGCGGATGCGGGGCTCCCGGAAGGCTTGCTTTCAGAGGTCGGCGACAAATGTTTCCTGACCGGAAAACAAAGTAGCTCCGTCACCCTATGGGGACGGAGCTACTAAACAAAACACCTCTGACAGGAGGATGGGGGGAAGTTCGTGTTGCGAACGACTCCAATCTAACCGGGTAACGGTCCAGCGATATTACGTGATCGCGTGTTTTTCGTAAAAAAATCCGGTCAGGAGGCAACGGTGACGACCTTGGTCTTGGCCCATTGGTCGCCCAGCCTACGGAGTCCGCCCGGCTTGCCGTTGTTGATCAGCATGATGATCAGCTCAACAAGTGGAAGGAAGGGGACGGCCATGCTGATGTTGCGGACGAGTCCGGAGTTCCAATCCCCGGAGAGGGATTTCCCGCTTTCGGTTACGGCGCGGAGATTGAGCACTTTTTTGCCGATACTTTGCCCGTCCAGGAACGGAAGCGAATCGCGGGTCAGCAGGTATGCCACCTGAACCGCATAGCCAAGTCCTCCGACGAGCCGGTTGGCGGCGTATGCTGCCGCCGAAGCTATCAGGACGTCGATCAGTGCGGCGCCGATCCGTTGGCCGAGGGACGCTTCGCCTGCGGTGGCGGGCACAACGGCGGGCGGCTGTTCCTGGGGTGTCGACTCTGCCGGTGATTGCGTGACTTCGCTTTGCTGTTCCTCTTCCATGGGGACGCGTATACGAAATTTCATGAAGCAGGTCGAGACGGTTTTGATGGGAATTTTACGAGCCGGCCTCGACAAGTGCGTGATTTCGTCTATGTGTTTGATTATGAAATGGTTGGGTGCAGCATTGATGTTTACGGGCATATCCGTTGCGGACATGCAGGCACAGAAAACTGGGACGACCGGACTGAACACGGACAGTCTCTTCTATTTTCCGACCCGCGACGAACCTGCGACTCCGGCCAAATGGGGTTTCAAGTATGATAATATTGATTTCGTTTCAACAGATGGGACGAAGCTGCACGGCTGGTTCATGCCTGCTAGGGGGGAACTGGCAAAAGGAACCGTGGTTTTTTCTCACGGCAATGCGGGTTCGATCGGGCACCATCTTGGTTTCGTGATGTGGTTGGTGGAGGCCGATTACCAGGTGTTCATGTATGACTACCGGGGGTTCGGAAAATCCGGAGGTAAACTGGATCGTCACGGGATGGTGGAGGATGTGAAAGGCGCCTTCGCCTACGTCGCGGGACGGAAGGATGTGGATGCGGGCAAGCTCATTTCCTACGGCCACAGCCTTGGTGGGGCGAAATCGGTTACCGCTATTTCGGAAAAACACGTCAAGGGGCTCAGGGCGATCGTGATCGACGGGACCTTCGCGTCCTATCAGTCGATGGCTAGGCTGGTCGGTGGAGATCTTGCAGCAAAACTGATCTCGGATGATTTTTCCCCGAAAGGATGCATCGCGATGATCAAGGATACCCCTTTGCTGGTGGTTCATGGGGATAGGGACCAGGTGGTTCCCATCGCGCAGGGCAAGGAGCTGTTTGAGCTGGCGAATGAGCCGAAGACGCTGTTCGAGGTCAAGGGCGGCAGCCATGGCGATTCACTGGCACGCGATGAGGGCGCCTACCGGAAGCGGATGCTCGCGTGGCTCGAAGGGGTGATGTGAAATCCAGAATCGCATCTGATCCAATCACCGACAGGGGAATCCGAGGTGAAAGGTATGATGCCCCCCGTCCCGAATGGCAGGCGGACGCCGCCGGGTGGGTTCCTGCCGAAGCGTTTTTTACAAATGCTTCGACAAAATGAAACGTAACCTTGCCGGCTGCTCCCTTGGGTGTGGAAATTTTCGGTTTTCGAGAATTCGAAAAACAAGAGAATAAAAGATAGATTATTATTGTAATTGCGTGGGGAGTTCGTGAGCATGCGGTGTCAGGTTGACTCGTGAAGTCAGTCTGATGCCGACCAACGTCATGAAAAGAACCCTTCTACCACTCCTGCTAACTACCCTCGTTCTACCTCAGATCGCACGGGCTCAGTCCACGATTACCGCACCGTCAACTCCATCCGCGGAAGCGGAAGACGTTCCGCTCAAGGGCGAGGAAGTCGCGATCCTGACCGATGCGCCGAACGTTCCGCCGCCGATCACCCGCAAGCATCCGACCAATGTGAAGGTCGAGATCGAGGTCACCGAGGTGGTCAAACGGATGGCCGACGGTGTGGATTACACCTTCTGGACTTTCGGCGGCAGCGTCCCCGGCAAGTTCATCCGGGTGCGTCAGAATGATGTGGTGGATTTCACTCTTAAAAACCACCCGACGAGCAAGATGCCTCACAACATCGACCTTCACGCCGTGACCGGACCTGGTGGTGGCGCGAAAGCGACCTTCACCGCTCCCGGCCATCAGACGAATTTCTCGTTCAAGGCGCTCAACCCCGGTCTCTTCATTTACCACTGCGCCACCGCACCTGTCGGGATGCACATCGCCAACGGCATGTATGGCCTGATCCTCGTTGAGCCGAAGGAAGGCATGGCAAAAGTGGACAAGGAGTTCTACGTTGTGCAGGGCGACTTCTACACCACCGGAAAATACGGTGAAGCCGGACTCCAAGGCTTCAACATGGAAAAGGCGATTGCAGAAAACCCAGACTACGTCGTTTTCAATGGTGCAGTCGGTTCTCTCACCGGGGAAAAAGCGCTTAAAGCGAGCGTCGGTGAAACCGTACGACTTTTCGTAGGCAACGGTGGCCCGAACCTCGTCTCTTCCTTCCACGTGATTGGTGAGATCTTCGACCGCGTCTATCAAGAAGGCGGAAGCCGCTACAACGAGAACGTCCAGACCACCCTCGTGCCCGCCGGCGGATCGACCATCTGTGAGTTCAAGCTCGATACCAAAGGCGACTTCATCCTTGTCGATCACTCAATCTTCCGTGCTTTCAATAAGGGAGCACTGGGGATTCTCAACGCCGACGGTGAAGGTGATTTGTTGGTCTTTTCCGGTCAGAAGAAAGACGAGGTTTACCTGCCAGAAGGTGGCGCGATCCAGACGATTCCCTCCAATACCAAGGCCGCCCCTCCCGCCGCCAACAAAGAGGAACGCATCCTTGCCGGTCTGAACGTCTATGGTCGTAACTGTGCCGCTTGTCACATGCCCACCGGAACCGGCGTTCCCGGTGCATTCCCTCCCTTGGTCAAGTCTGACTACCTCAATGCTGACGTGGATCGATCCATCGGTGCCGTGCTCCACGGCCTGCAAGGTGAAGTCACCGTCAATGGCAACAAGTTCAACAGCATCATGCCCACTCTTGGACTCAACGACGAAGACGTCGCCAATGTCCTGACCTACGTCTACTCCGTCTGGGATAACTCCGGAGTCGAAGTCAAACCTGAGCAAGTTGCGAAAGTCCGCGCTGCGAAGAAATAGCAGCACACGTCCGTGAAAATCCAAGCACTCCTCCTTTCCCTGCTCACCGGCCTGACATTGGCCGGTGAGATCCCCGCCGATATGGCGCGGGTCGAGGGCGGGGAGTATGTGCCGATGTTCGGCGAAATCAGCAAGCCGCGAAAGGTCGAGACCTTCTTGATCGATCGCCGGCCGGTCACCAACGCGGAATTTCTCGCCTTCGTCCGAGAGCATCCGAAATGGCAGCGTTCGAACGTGGGCAAGCTCTTCGCAGATCAGGGTTACCTTTCCCACTGGGCAGGTGATCTGGAGTTGGGGGAAAACGCTCCACCGAATGCCGCCGTGGTTCGCGTTTCCTGGTTCGCCGTACGCGCCTATCTGAAGAACATCAACAAACGCCTCCCACGCGAAGACGAGTGGGAATTCGCCGCCCGGGCCGATGCCACCCAGGCCGATGCCAGCAAGGATCCCGTTTTCCTCGCCCGCATCCTTAAATGGTATGGACAGCCTTCACCTGTCCGACTGCCTGACGTCGACACCTTACTCGTCGATATCCACGGTGTCGTCGGACTCCACGGTAACGTTTGGGAGTGGGTTGTTGATTTCAACAACCAGATGGTCACCGGTGCCGCACGCAGCGATTCCACGCTCGACCGTGCTCTCTTTTGTGCCGGCGGTGCCGTCAATGCCACCGACGCGGCCAACTACGCCGCCTTCATGCGCTATGCCTTCCGCTCCAGTCTCGAAGGAAACTACACGACAACAAACCTCGGTTTCCGCGGCGCACGCGATGCCGAACTCACTGAACCAACACCATGAAAACACCAGCCATTTTCCTATCCCTCTGTCTCGCCGTTGCCGCCGCTGAAGAAGGTGCCACCGCGGTAGAAAAAAAATCATGCTGCGCTAAAAAGGAAGCCTCCGTCGAAGCGGAAGGATCGGTCTATCAACTCGACGCCAAGTGGACCAACCAGCATAACAAGGAAGTCAGCCTCGCCGACTTCAAAGGCAAGCCGGTCCTTCTCACCATGGGCTACGCCAGTTGCAAATATGCCTGCCCGCGACTCTCCGCCGACCTGATGGCCATCGAGCGCGAACTCACCGACGATCAGAAAAAGCAGGTCAACATCGTTTTCGTATCCATCGATCCGGAGCGTGACACGCCGGAGAAACTGGCTGCGTTCTTCAAGGAGCGGAGTGTGGATCAGACCCGCTGGTCCGGTCTCCGTGGAAGTCAGGACTCCGTGCTTGAACTCTCCGTGGCCATCGGCACCCGCTACCGCCAGTTGGAAAACAGCGACTTCGCCCACTCGAACCGCATCAGCCTGATCTCGCCCGAGGGTGTGATCATTCACAACCAGGAAGGTCTCGGAACGGATCCCGCAGAAATGCTGACAGCACTTCGCAAGGTTCTGGATGCATCTGAAAGCAACAAGGCGGAGTGAATCCCGCTGCCAGTGCTGAACTCGCCTGCAAATTCTAATCGACCACCATGCCCTCTGCGTTTCCTTCGTGTCTAAATAAAGAAAGATTTGTAGTTTATTCTTGAAGTCCATTCGGATGGTGACGAGAATCTAGAAACGAAAGCAGGGGATCGTCCTTGTGAAATCCTAAGTAAAATAATCACTGCCATGATTGCCCCTGCCCATCGCGCTCCGGATCTTTTCTCTGAGCGTCCTTTCCTTGTCTTCTGGGAAGTCACCCGCGCCTGCGCGCTCGCCTGCCAGCACTGTCGTGCCGAAGCACAACCCCAGCGCGATCCCAACGAACTCGACCAAGCCGAAGCTTTCGCCTTGGTCGATCAACTCGCCGAACTGAAACCGCCCATGCTCATCCTCACCGGCGGCGATCCACTGATGCGCAGGGATGTCCTGAAAATCGCCCGCCGCGCCACTGATGCGGGGATGCGCGTCGGCCTCAGCCCATCCGGCACCGCCCGGCTCATCAACTTCGATTTCCACTCCATCCGCGAGTCCGGCATCGAGCGGATTTCGCTCAGCCTCGACGGTGCCTGCGAGGAAACGCACGACCGTTTTCGTGGCGTGAAAGGCACCTTCGCCCGCACCGTCCAGGCCGTGGAAATGGCGCGCGAGGCCGGCCTTTCCGTCCAAATCAACACCACCCTCACCCGCTCGAACGTAGCGGAGTTTCCCGCCTTCCGAGATCTCATGTTCAAGCTCAAGCCCGCGATGTGGAGCGTCTTCGTGCTCGTTCCCACCGGTCGTGCCCAAGCGAATGAAGTCCCGCATCCCGAGGATCTCGAAGAAATTTTCGAACAGATGGCAGACCTCGTCGGGAAAGCGCCGTTTGCGATCAAAACCACCGAGGGTCACCACTTCCGCCGTGTCCTCGCCCAGCGTGGAAAAGGCGGAAACAAAGGTCGCCAGGGGATGCGCTCGCCACTCGGGATCCGCGATGGCCGTGGCGTGATGTTTATTTCCCACACCGGCGTCGTCAGCCCCAGCGGCTTTCTTCCCTTCGCGTGTGGCAATGTCCGTGACCGTCACCCGGCCGATATTTACCGCTACCAACCGCTCTTCGTCAGTCTACGCGATTCCGATGCCCTCGGTGGAAAATGCGGACGCTGCGAATTTCGGGAAATCTGCGGAGGCTCCCGCGCCCGCGCCTACGGCGTAAGCGGCGATGCCTTTGCCGAAGATCCCTCTTGCTCATACCAACCTGAACGACAATACAAATGATCAATATCACTCGACTCTGGACTGGAGAAGCCCAACCCGCCGATGACCTGCGCTACGGCCAGGGCCAGGATTCCGCACCGAACTCGCGCGCGCGAAAACCCATCGTTGTCTGGAACATCACTCGCACCTGCAACCTTCGCTGCGTCCATTGCTACTCGGACTCAATGGCGCAGCAGTATCCCGGTGAATTGAACTGGGAGCAAATGCAGGAAGTGGTCAATGACCTGGCAGCATACAAGATTCCATCCCTTCTTCTTTCCGGCGGAGAGCCCCTCATCCATCCCCGATTTTTCGACCTCGTTGATTACGCCACAGAGCAAGGACTGAAGCTCACTATTTCCACCAACGGCACGCTCATCACTCCGGAAAAGGCAGCCCGTCTTAAAGAGGCGAATGTCGCCTACGTCGGCATCTCGCTCGATGGCATCGGTGCGATCCACGATGAATTCCGGGGCAAAAAGGGTGCCTTCGATTCCGCCGTGAAAGGCTTCCGAAACTGCGAAGACGTCGGTCAGAAAACCGGCCTGCGGATGACTCTGACGAGACACAACGTCGCCAATATCGACGGGATTCTCGATTTCATCGAAGAACAGGACATCCAGCGCACCTGCTTCTATCACCTCGTCCCCGCCGGACGCGGCAGTGAGCTCCAGGTACTCGATCCCGCTGAGTCGCGCCTCGCCATCGACACCATCATCAAACGCGTCGAACACTGGGACAAAACCAACCAGAACCGCGAAGTCCTGACCGTCACCCAACCCGCCGATGGTGCCTACCTCCTCCACCGCATGGAGCAGGAAAATCATGCGAACCTCGCCCAGGCACGCCAGCTCCTCGAGTGGAACGGCGGTGGTGCGACCAGCTCCGGACGCGCCGTTTCCAATATCGACACCCAGGGCAACGTGCATCCCGACCAGTTCTGGCAGGACGTGCAACTTGGTAACGTCAAGAAGACCCCGTTCTCCACCATCTGGGAAGGCGGCAATCCTCTTTCCGCGCCGCAGCTTGAGGAAATCCGCTCTGTCGGGAGCCTCACGGCCGAACAACGCCAGACACTGATGCACGGCCGCTGCGCCGGATGCAAATGGTTCGATATCTGCGGTGGCGGCTTCCGCACCCGCGCCGCCTTCGCCAACGGCGACCTCTGGGGCAGCGATCCCGCATGCTATCTCAGCGATGCAGAGATTGGCGCTGAGGCTGCCATCTGCTAGGAAATGAACGTGAATCTTACTCGCGTCGCCACCGAGCCTTTCCGACTGTTTTTCCCACTCGGGATACTCGGTTCCGTAATCGGCGTGCTGATGTGGCCCGCGTTTTTCCACGGCTGGATCGGGTTCTATCCGCTGGAAGCGCACGCCCGCATGATGGTGCTCGGCTTCGGCGGATGTTTCATCACCGGCTTCCTAGTGCATAGACAGATCTAAATCGTCGCTCTTTTTCGGTTTTTTGACTTGTACTTTTACAAATTACGGTTTCGTTAGGTGATGCCAAACAAAAAGCATCATATCAAGCTGACCCCGGATGAGCGAA
>Ga0206130_10000870_pt1 | contig 47071 bp, 41 predicted proteins | sample Helgoland_Spring_9_FD_148637 | JGI IMG/M metagenome (GOLD analysis project Ga0206130, IMG submission 148637) | Pelagic subsurface seawater microbial communities from Kabeltonne, Helgoland, North Sea - Helgoland_Spring_Bloom_20160512_1 | ecosystem: Environmental > Aquatic > Marine > Epipelagic ...
ATAGAGTTTACACGTCTGATATCCCGTGAGATTGGCGGTTTTATAAGGCCAGAAGAAATGGACGGTACGACTTAGACGGTACGACTTAGACGGTACGACTTAGACGGTACGACTTAGACGGTACGACTTGTTTCGTCTCCCTGTGAGCAGTGAGCAGCGACCAGCGACCAGCGCCATCCAAACTGCGATCGCGAGTTAAACAATCACAGTAAGCGCCTGTCAGCCGCCATCACACCCCTAGCCAGATACCCAACCGCCCTGCTCGTCTCGACTCAGTTGCTCTAACTTATTGATTGGCAGGCTTACCAAAAAACTCGTTCCCTTTGGCTTGTTACTTTTGACCTCAATCCTGCCGCCAACAAAATCTACCAGGCCTTTAACCCGAGACAACCCTAACCCCTTGCTCTCATATAACTCCCGAGAAGAATAGAACGGTTCAAAAATATGAGACTGTGTTTCTTCGTCCATGCCGATGCCAAGGTCTGACACCTCGATTAGCAATTCTTGTTCCGTCAATGAGCTTTTCAACAATACGGGTGTTGGATCAGTGGTTACTGACTGCAGTGCATTAATAACCATAGGCAAGACAATTTCAGTAATCAAGGTAAAGGGAACTTCAAACAGAGCGCTACTGCCATCAGACTCAAAGACTAATGAGCTTTCTTCGCTAGTAATTGCAGTGCCCAATAAACGTTGAATGTTTTCAAAAACCGATTTAAGACTACCTCGCTCGGTTTTAAACTCATCGTCATAGCCCGCGTATCCTTGCAAGGCATCAACAATTTTTACGCATTCGTCAAGAGAGTCTTTAGTATCAACAAGCCAGTCCGGCTCGTAACCAAGTTCAGCTGAAAAATAATCAACGTTACCCTTAACGACAGTTAATCGGTTATTGAGGTTATGTGAAAGCCCTGCCGCAAGTCTCATGATAGCTTGATGCTTTTCGTTACTCACAAGGAAAGCTGTTTGTTCCTCTATCACTCTTTTAGCTTCTATCGACTCAATTCGTTTTTCAAACAGATCAATAAACGTCTTCGCCTTAGCTCGGAGTTGCTTTGTATTAAATGGCTTGAACAAAAAGTCGACTGCGCCGCAATCGTATCCCTCATCAATAAGATCGGTTGCATAAACGTCGGCCGTTAAAAACAATATGGGGGTGTGCCTGTTTTTCGCTGTTTGCCTTATTTTCCTTGCCGCCTCAATACCGTTGACCTTGGGCATGTGAACATCAAGGACAATAAACGCAAATTCGATGCTTTCGCATAAGTCCACAGCTTCCATTGCACTTAAGCATTGGTGACATTCGATGTCGAGGATCCTAAAGGTAAGTTTTAAAACCAAAAGGTTTTCGGGGGTGTCATCGACTATTAATATTGGTACTTTATTCATCTTGGATCAACGATAACTTGTTTACGTAATTGGCGATAATTTTCGGTACTTTCGACATCTTATGTCCAAGTTTAGCCGACCCTATTATCGTTGCATTTTGTGAGGCATGTATATGCCTTTATTTTCTGCAGCATTATGTGATTTAAATTATCACACATCGGACACCAATAGGGCCTTAGCGGGTTCACACCATCCCATCTCGTCAGTGATACAGGGCACCAACACCTCTCTCTGTCAGAATAGTCGTACTGTTGCCCTGCGAGGTCGCTGGTAGCGGGGTTACTAATCGCCGGGGTCAGTACAATAGTGGGGTTAGTCAGGATGGGAAAACGACTAACCTGCGGGACTTGAATGAAGTTCGCCATAGGATGTCGCCTGAAGAAAATAACGGCAACGTTGAAGAGGAAGCGATCACCAGGGAGTCAGTCCGCAGCAGTACGAGTAAACAAAGAGGGCATATCCAATTCAACTCTGCCTAACTGGCGTCGGCAACTCAGGAATCAATATACATTGATGTCCAGATTAGGTACCACCGCTGGGCGAACTGCTGCTGCTCGCGAGGTTTATAAGCGGAGCCATTCGCGACCTGGCGCGCAGTCCCTCCGTGGGCAGAATAAGCATTGGAGTCGGATCTCTGAAAGTGGCTAAAAGCATCCCCTCTCCGACGTTCGAAGACTGTTGGCCGAAAACGTTCAACTTCCGGTACAAACGACGCTCGTGGTTAGCCGTACATAGCGTGGAATAGTTCGTCTTGATCGATTGGTTTACTGATAAATCCATTGGCCCCAGCCGCTCTAGCCATTTCTCTATTTTCCTCAGCAATGTAGGCTGTCACGACGACAATCCGAGGTTGGGTGATTTCTGCATTTTCTCTGATGAGCCTTATCGCCTCATAGCCGTCCATCACGGGCATTTGCAGATCCATTAACACGATGTCAAAACCCTTAACACTGACTTGATCGACGGCGTCTTTGCCATTAACGGCAACGTCGGGAGAAAAGCCTTTCGTTTCCAGCACATGCTTTAGAAGGGTGACATTTACGTCATTGTCGTCGACGATTAACACCTTTAATGAAGTTGGGGTCCGGCCTTCTGCCGGAGCATCTCCCTGGATCAAGCCAGACCGCTCAAACGGAAACTCTAGTGTAAAAGTTGAACCGACGCCAAATTCACTAACGACTGTAAGGGATCCATCCATCGCTTCGCTAACACGTTTAGAAATACAGAGTCCTAGCCCCGTGCCTTCGAACCCTCTTGTTAGTGATGAATCAACTTGTTCAAAAGGATCGAAGATCATCTTGCAATGCTCTTCCTTGATACCAATTCCCTCGTCCTCGATAGAGATGCTAATGCTCTCTAGGTTATCTGACGTTTTTACCCTGCATCGTAAGGTTATCGATCCATCATGAGTGAATTTCAATGCGTTGCTAAGTAAATTGACTAATATTTGCTTTAGGCAGACAGGATCTACGGTGATTAATGGCGGAACTGATTCCGGGATATCGAGTTCTATATGGGCGGTGGAATGCTTAACCGCCGAACTAGAAAGCGTGACACATTCAGCAATATGCCTGCGCAGATCTACCTCGGCTACTTTTTGTATGATTTCACCGTGCTCTATTTTAGAGAAATCCAGTATATCGCTAATCATGTCCAAAAGATGGTGCCCTGAACTACCAATCGCACGCACAAGCTCAATTTGCTCTTGGTCAAGATCCTGCTCAACGAGTAGGTCAGATATTCCGATGACGGCATTCAACGGGGTTCTTATTTCATGACTCATATTCGCCAAGAATACGCTTTTAGCACTATCGGCCTTCTCCGCAGCGTCCTTCGCTGCTCTTAAGACTATCGCTTGAGACTCTAGCTGTTCGGTTCGTAGCTTTAGTGACTGAGTACGTTCAGAGACTGTCTCCTCAAGATTTCCCAGTAATTTAAGAAGATGCTGTGTAAGCGCCTTGACCTCGACAGGTATTCTCTGATCCTGCATTAACTTACTCGAATCAATATCTTCCGCGGTTTCTATCGTAGCAAGTGTTGTTATGGGCGTTGAGATGCGCCTCACGGCGTAAATAAATATTAATACTGCTCCCAGGAAAAAAAGTATGCTGCTGCTTAACGCTATTGCGCTGTTACTTTTTTTGACCTTCTCAAACTCAGCCCCGGTTAAAGCGCTTTGACGCTTTAACGCGCTGGAAGAACTTTCATAACTGCTAATCAGCGTCGCGACGCATTCTTCGTAAAGGACCAACAGGTCTGCATTTTTATCCTTAACTTTTTTACTTAAAAGAAGCCGCATTCCACTTAGTTCATCTACAATTGATTGCATTTCCGCATAATCAAATTGTTTTTGATCATTGACGCGAAACGTTTCAAGCGAGTCTTCAAGCGCCGTAATCTGAACGCGCTGGGGGCCTGCCAGGTAACTGACATCACTACCAAACACAAGATCTGACACCGTGATGAGAACGTCCAGCTGGATTTTAATTGCAGCGAAAGAAGTTTCAGCTGCAGTGGCTTGTATTACGACCGACTGAGTGTCTTCTAATCGGTCAGCTGCCAATTTTGCGACCAACGAAAGACCCGTTCCTCCCAAAACCGAAAGCACCAAAACAAAAATGAAGTATGTCCGTATTGAATTCATATTATTGCGCTAGGGCCCGTGGATACTACTCTATAAGCACGCTACTTAGTGCGCTTCCTGAGAGCTCTGAACTTTGGGTCAAAGAACTCTGAGTTTGAGGCCAAATCGCTTTTGTAACGAACAAGGCTTTAACAGCAGAACTGATAATAACTCTATCACGCTGATTTAAGTTGGGCTCGGTCCGCAGTACGTTTGTCACTCTAATCAGGTCCAAGCCTGCCAGCAGGTTTGTCAGGCGAACCAGCATACTCTGCGGAATGGCGCCGCTTCTATTTTTTTGGAACTTGAATGTTTTGAGCCTCATATCCGAGCCCAAAATCCAAATAATTTCGTCGAGGCCAAAGCGCCCCTTTTCCGTTCTGGCATGGACAAATCCAATAAGCGTTTCTTCCCGGTAGACTACGTAGAGACTGTGGATACCGAATTCCTGAAAGTGAGACTCCGGCAAAACTTCACCAATCTGTTGTCGCACACTTTCATCAACCAGACCTTCCAGCGTTCGATATGAAGTGTAGGTAGGGAAAAACTCTTGAATAACAGCAACTGGTTCACGTATTGCACAATACGCAATGGCATAAGCTTTCGCGGCTGATAGTTGTAGCAAAAGCAGGCTAAGCATCAACAACACCGCTCGACGTAGACGAGGTGTTCTATGACCATGCGTCCTTCCATCATCATATTTCATGCTATCTCCAACCTATTCCCAGCGGTATTTTAACTGAAACCCAAGAACGTCTTGGTCCCCATCGCTCTTAAATGAACTGAACTCTCTCGTATACTGGACTGCCCAGGTAAAACCAGCAATCTGTCCGAAACGCGCCCCTATAGACGCACTCTTCTCTCGCTCCCAGCCGTCCAGGAGTTCCTGATTGTAGCTCTTGTACTGGATATAGCCCACCTTGGACTCAATTGAGTTGCTCCAATTTAGCTCTACGAGACCATTCCAGGTCTCTCTATCGTCCGTTTCCCCAAAAGAGAATTGCGACACTACCCCAAAGCGTTTGAAGTATCGCACACCGTCCAGCGCAATTCGTTCCCGTTCGGAGATGTTACCATTGGTCAAAAGGACGTTACCTCGAAAGATGGATAACCCTAAACCAGGCTCCGGTAAAAACCTCTGACGGTTAATTGAGTGACCGACCCTAGCGGTGAACGACCATGGATCTTTATTGTGTCTATATTCGATCCCACTCCCCCGCGAGAGCAATGCTGAATAATCGAACTTCCCTAAAGTACCATTAATACCAACACCCCAGTCGAGTTTCATCGCCAAATCTTTTGGGGTCAACAGCGTCCGAAGGCTCTTACTCGTAGACACAGGTACTTCAAGACCAAACGGTAACTCCGTATGGCCTAATAAAATATTTAGCTTGCCATCACCGCTAGCGTGAAAATTAACGAACGCATTCCTTACCACCGGATCACAATCGTGATCCTTTTCAAAAAAACCTGGTCTGCGTGTTTGGTTGTCCGTGCACCACATGTCGAGCTGAAGATTAACAGTAGCGATATTACTTTTACTGCCAGCAAAGACCTTTCGAGCGTCAATACCGGTTGTATAAAGAAGGCCCATCTTGTCGGCGTCGGCATCAGCAAGGTAAGTGCCTCCAGCAACTATTTCAAAGGCATTTCGCCAACCGTTTTCGCCCTGAACCGCATATAGATTGGGACACCAAAAAATTACGGTTGTAAAAAGCACCGCTATCTTTTGCCGATAGTTGTTACAAAAATAGTTGTTACACAAATAGTTGTTACAAAGAAGTGCGGGGACCTTCATTGCGATTTTCCTCTAACTCAGGCATTGCTTCTAACTCAGCCATAGCCCGGCATCTTTTATTCACGCTATGGCGGACCCGACGCTCTTTCGAGGTGGTCGATTTCGAATCACTTGATACTAACCCAAATCATGACCCACGAACACCGTCATACGTCTGAACTAATTATTTCCTTTCCACATATTATCTATTCCCAAAGGTTACAAGACTATCCGAATACAAAACAACCCTCCAAACAAACATAGCTCGCTATCTGCGGGGAGGGCACTTGAACATTACGGCAGAGCCTACACAAGATTAGTTCGATTTTGGTTATCGAATAACCAACCGCTAAACGCCCAATCACTTAGCGCCGACAGAACATTATGTTGGCTAATCGACCATCGCCAGGTTAGCCAAAAAACACAAAGCCTGGTACCGGTCAACCACGGATATCCATAAGGCACCACTCTTTCATAAAACAAGCAGGCAACCGCACTGACTTGATACTCAAACTTTCGATCGAAAAGCCCTGTTATCATTCATATCCTCAATTTATACATCGGTGACCAGCCTGGCGCTTCACAAGAGCGCCCTTACGGTCGTTATGATTAGGGCATCCGCTATATTTATAGCTCTTTTTTTTTGGCTTTTCCGTGCGGGTATTAAGGCAAAAACTGGACTAATTTAGGACTAGTTTTTATATTTTCAAATTCTCACCGGGTGATAATTATTGCGATAAATTGGCGTGACAAACGAAATAAAACAGGCTACTCGCGGTGCAGCAAAGTGACATCATGCACGACGTGTTAGCTGTCTACCGTCGATACCTATTAATAGCCATATGGACCCATCCACCAACAAGCCCCGACGTTAGAGCTCTACTGAAAAAGGCGACTAACTCTTCAGTTGTTTGATCCTAGATATGGTGTTTACCTAAATCAGGCTCATCGAGTTGCAGCAAGAAGCCAATGAGTTCATCAGCGTCGTAAATGTTTACAGCATCGAAATTTAATTGAGCGTTCATAAATAATTTCTCTTATCAAAAAGGGGCCTTTGGTTTAAGTAAATATATGACCCAAAACACCGCAAGAAACACTCCGTTAGAAAGACGCTTGCAACGAACCAGATCGGCCAAGGGCAGTTTTGTTGCTACGTTTCGCCAGGTCTTTTTACGCCATGGCTTGACTATGGGTTTTATTGCACTGGGCTGTCTCTTGTTACCCGGTGCCCAGACAGCGATCGGATGGAGTTTAGCCTCTCTGTTATCAGCACCCTTTTCTTACCTCGCGGCGCTGTCTGCCCTACTGGTTTTCTGCGTCCTTTTTCTCGTCTTTAAGGGCCATAAAATCAGACATGCTGAACTGGTTTGGCTGGTCTACCTGCTATTTATCTCTGCCGCAGAGGAGGTGGCTTTTCGATTGATGTTACCCAGTTTACTCACCGGGACCATTAATATGACTTCCGCGGCAATAGTGAGTAATCTGCTGTTTGCAGGCATCCACTTCGTCACGTTGCGCTGGAAGTTTATAAACTGCGTCGGGGTCTTTTTTGCAGGTTTGGGCCTAAGCCGCCTGATGACATCAACTGAAGATATTGCTTTCCTGATTTTGGTCCATCTGTTTTTCACTTTTTTGAATACGCCAACCCCGCCTAATCAGCGACGAACCACAGGCATCAGCAAGCAACACTAGTAGGGCAGAGGTGCCGTTAGCTGGGTCGGGCACCGACTTATGCGTCAAAAGACATCCTCGCTAGCATGAGATTTCTCCACTTCGCTTCGCTACGGTCGAAATGACGGGAAGGGGTGGCGGGTCCGCCCGACCTCGCGCCGGCTCGACCAGATGTCATCCCGACCGAATCGAAGGATTAATGACAACGCTTTAAAAATGCGCCCATCTTTGGCTAAAAACGTTCACTGGGATTACCGTGAACGGGGTCTTTTGATGCAACATGTCTCAAGCTTTTCACTGTTTCTGTTTCTGTTTCTGTTTCTGTTTCTGTTTCTGTGCCCCAGAGCGAGAATAGATGGACGTCGTTTATCGCATATGAGCAGCTCACGTCGTTACAACAACTAAAGATCGAAAAGCGAGCAAAGCACGCTTCAAGAAAACATCAGGCACAAGCCGATGAACAGTATCTCGCCGTTACAAACCCCCAGCCACTGCCAAGACTAAGTCCGTTGCTCGCGCCACCAATCAGGCACCTCGATCGGCATCGCTTGGCTGTTTGCTATCATTAACGGCGTTGCATCTATTTGAGGTTCTTGAGGATTAGAGGGCACGAGTCCCTTAGACCCCCGATCCATAGGATCCACCCACTTGACCCAGTGGTCTTCAATGATTTCGCCGAACTTCTCACCAAAGTCTTCGTGGTGGTCACTACTTTGATGAATCAAAAACGCCTGGAAATCGTCAAACGACAGCAGCGCATAATACTCACCGCGCACCGGACCGCGAAAGAACTCATATCTACGGCATCCGGGTTCAGTTGACCAGGTATCCTGGTAGAGCACTGCTTGCATATCTTCGTACGCGGTTTCTTGACCTGCTTTTACCTTTATATACGACAGTAGTGTTGCCACGATTGACTCCTACATAAGTTAATGAGCATCTCCCGCCTCTAGGATATTCATGTGGTCAGCAAAAAACCAATGTGAATTAACAAGCTCCCGACCTACAGCGCCGAGAGCCAACTTGGTAATTTCAGCCACTAAGAACGACAACTGCGGGATTTGAAGACAAGATCCAATAAACCAGAGCCAGTAGCAAGGAGAATGACCCATTGCCCTGGAACAGGCCCTGAAACAATGCTCTAAAACAATGCCCTAAAACAATGCCCTGAAGCCCTATCCTGAACAAATTTCCTAAAATGTCCTAAATACTCGACTAGCCGTATCGGCCACCATGATATTGCCAATAGATTTTTAAGGCACTAATACATATCATGATGCGTTTTTTAGGCTGCCTAGCCGCCGACAACAGGAACACCGCTATGACTGAGTTGACCAAAATCCTGCTAGATGAAACAGAGATGCCAACGCAGTGGTACAACATTGTGGCAGACTTGCCAGAGCCTCCCCCTCCACCGCTTCACCCCGGTACTCACGAGCCTGCAACCGCTGAAGATTTTAGCGCGCTTTTTCCAAAGGCGTTAATAGCCCAGGAAATGTCCCAGGAACGTTACATTGATATCCCAGGAGAGGTTCTGGATGTCTATCGACTTTGGAGACCCAGCCCCCTATTCCGTGCACATCGTCTGGAAAAGCTCCTGGATACACCCGCAAAAATCTATTACAAGTACGAAGGTGTTTCACCCGCAGGATCCCATAAACCCAATACAGCGGTTCCACAGGTCTGGTATAACGCCCAGGAAGGTATTACCAAGCTAACGACAGAAACCGGCGCAGGTCAGTGGGGAAGCTCTTTGGCGTTCGCCTGCGCCCAGTTTGGTCTTGAATCCGAAATTTGGCAGGTGGCTGCCTCGTATCGAGCCAAACCACATAGACGCACGATGATGGAAATCTGGGGCGGTAAAGTTCACCCTAGCCCTTCTGACGTCACTGAGTTCGGACGTTCGCTGTTAGCGCAGGATCCTGATCATCCTGGGTCATTGGGCATCGCAATATCTGAAGCGGTAAGTCAGGCTATTGAGGACCCCAAGACACGCTACGCGCTCGGCAGCGTGCTTAATCATGTGCTACTTCACCAGACGATTATTGGCGAGGAAGCGCTGCTGCAACTTGCCAAGGTTGGCGAGGTTCCCGACGTGCTCGTTGGTTGTACCGGCGGTGGTTCAAATTTTGGAGGCCTTGCCTTCCCGTTTCTTCGCGAGAAGCTCAAAGGTAAGATGAATCCGATCATTCGCTGTGTCGAACCAACGGCGTGCCCTACCCTTACCAAAGGGCAGTACCGTTATGACTTTGGAGACACAGCCGGACTAACCCCGTTAATGAAGATGCACACGCTGGGTGCTTCGTTTATTCCAGAACCCATACATGCAGGAGGCCTTCGATATCACGGAATGGCACCGCTGGTCTCTCATATTTACGAACTAGGTCTGGTTGAAGCAATCGCCATACCCCAGACAGAGTGTTTCGCGGGCGCCCTACAGTTCGCCCAAAGCGAGGGCATTGTTCCTGCACCTGAGCCAACCCACGCTATTGCCGCCGCTATCCGCGAAGCTCTGTTGTGCAAAGAAACCGGAGAAGAAAAGACGATTCTCACAGCCCTATGCGGCCATGGTCACCTGGACCTGGCTTCTTACGATAAATATATGTCGGGCGAGATGGTTGATCTGGACCTATCGGACGATGTCATTGAAGCCGCCATGAAAGGCGTACCTGTCATTGGCTAACCAGCGCGATCCACGAACCGCAATAAAATACGGGAAGAAACTATGAAACACACTGGATTTATGACCTTAAAAATCGCGGCGCTTTTGGGCTCCGGACTGCTGTCGTTGCCATCACAGGCCGAAAACGCTGATAGACAGGACCAGGCCTCACAGCTTATGGAAGAGCTTGTCGTGACTGCCCGCCGAAGAGAAGAAGGCCTGCAGGACGCTCCTCTCGCGGTTTCAGCCTACACCAAAGAAACGCTGGACTATCGCGGCGTAACGCGACTGGATGAAATCGCCCGTTTTGTGCCCGGATTAACTTTGGAAAATAACCCGAGCTTTGGCGGAGCTTCCAATTCAGCCGCCATTTACCTACGAGGTGTTGGCCAGAAAGAATTCTTGCCAACGACAGAACCCGGCGTTGGCCTGTATGTTGACGGGGTTTACGTCGCTAGATCAGTCGGCGCTATCCTGGATATTGTAGATGTAGACCGCTTGGAAGTATTAAGGGGGCCCCAAGGCACGCTGTTTGGCCGAAACACGATTGGCGGGGCCATATCAATCAATACTATTAAGCCAGAACCCGGCGGCGAACTAGAGGGCGAACTCTCGGTTTCTGCGGGTACTGATAGCCTGCTCAGGGTGAAGGGCGTCATTCATGTACCCATCAGCGATACGTTTGCAACTCGCCTATCCCTGGCGTCATTGGAACAGGATGGCTATGTAAAAAGAACAGACGGCATCGATCTTGGCGACGACGACACCCTTACAGCCCGGTGGACATTCGCCTGGCAGCCTAACGACAAATTCTCTGCTGACATCGCCTTTGATATGACCCGGGATCGCGAAAATGGTCCGGCCATGGAACTGATCGGCATAGACTTTACTGACCTTAGCCAACTCATTGGCGTTGTCTTGGCACCGCCCCCCCCAATGGCATTTATCCATAACGTCACGTTCGCAGCCGTCGCTCCGGGCGTGCCCTGCGCCGCGACTAATGCGCTAGGTAACGGGATTACATCAAACCCATCTATCGCCAACTGTTATGACGATCGCTTTATCGGCGCCGATGGCAGTAACGAAGGCACTGCCCCAGCCTTCTCTGAGACTGATGTCTTCGGCACATCTGTGACCTTGAACTACAACGTTAATGATGCCTTGATCCTGAAGTCGATCACCGCCTGGCGGGAACTCGACTCTGAGTTCGCTCGGGATGGCGATCATTCGCCACACAGGATATCGCAGTTTTATGACGACCTTCAGCAGGACCAATTCAGCCAGGAACTACAACTTTTGGGTAGCCATGATCGCCTAAACTGGATTGTTGGTCTTTACTACTTCAGCGAAGAGGGCAGCAATGAAAACATCCTGGATTTCACGGTTTCTAACTTTCGTTCGGGTGGTGCATTCGACAACGAAGCGTGGGCCGCGTTCGCCCAGTTAACCTACGACCTTACCGATAGGCTGCACCTCAGTGTTGGCGGCAGATATACGGACGAACAAAAGTCTTTTCGGCCTGACCAGATCATTTTCACTAACTATTTTGCCGGCATCAGCCAAGTAGTGCCCCCGGGCAATCCGCTTGCCCCGCTGGACGCCCCTTTTTTGCAGGCCGGTGAACGAATCCTGCCCTTTGTTGAAAAGCAAATCGACATAGACGAGTTCACCCCAATGGTGAACCTATCCTTTAATGCCACCGACGACGCCATGTTGTACTTGAGCTATTCAGAAGGCTTCAAGTCGGGTGGCTTTACGCAGCGAGTTTTCCCTCCCGTGGTTGCTGGATTTACTGCCCCACCCGGTACGCCGGATATCGACCTTATCCCAACCTACGAGCCCGAATTTGTTGAGGTGCTGGAGTTTGGATTCAAAACCAGTTTTATGGACAACAAGGTACGCCTCAATGGTGCTATCTTCCAAACAGATTACGAGGACTTACAGGTTCAAGTCTTTAACAGCGTAGCACCCGTCACCCAGAACATAGGCGCTGCGACGATTAACGGACTTGAACTGGAATTAATGGCCTCACCCGGTAACGGCTGGTTTTTTGAGGCAAGCCTTGCTCTGCTTGATGCCGGTTATGATGATATCGATACCAGTGTTACTTTGATTGGCAAAAAGTTCGATTTTGAACGTGTCCCGGAAACCACCGTTAGTCTTGGCGTATCAAAAGAAATTTCGTTAAGCGATCTGGGTATTTTGACGTTTAGAGCGGACTGGAGCTACCGTTCAGAAACCTTTAACGACGCCTACAACACCACGTTACTCGAGACAGACAGCTATGACCTGTTTGACGCTAGCGTTCGCTGGTCAAACCCGCAGGACGACTGGACGGTTGTACTTTCAGGCCGAAACCTGACCAACGAAGAGTTTTTGGTAACAGGTGTTTACGGTACTGCCTTTCAGTCCTACGAAGGCACCTATAATCGCGGCCGGCAATGGCAGCTTGAGGTACGCAAGCACTTTAATTAATCGCAATATGACGACCATCGCAGGGAGCAGAACGTGGCCAGAGTACGTATCGCCAAACCAGAAAAAATAGATGACCCGGCTATTCAGGGTATATTCGAATGGGTCACAGAAATGGAAGGAAAGGTACCGAATCATTTTTATGTAGAACTCAACTTTCCGGAATTTTTCACAGCCAAACTCGGCGCCACCAAAGTACTGTGGGAAGCTGGCGAACTTTTGATGGAAGAGATTCAACACGTTGGCATCCTTGTTTCCCAGGCGAACGGATGCTCATATTGCACTGCCGCATTCTGCACGATCCTCAACCACGGCATGGGTACGTCAGAAGACTATATCCAATCACTACTGGCGTCAGGCACTAAGGCAGCGAAAGGCGAACGGCTAGGAGCTATTCTGGACTATGCTTTGCAGGTTAACAGCAACCCGGCGGATGTTACGGACGCTCAGGTAGATCACCTGAGAGACGTCGACCTTACTGACAAGGGCATCGTGCAACTTACCCATGTTGTTAGCGACTTCTCGTCTTACAACACCCTAAACCTGGCACTGCAAACTGACTATGATTATCGGGACTTGTGGCAGCATTTGACCGACCAGCAGCGTTAGCCAAAGTGGTTAAGACAAAGTGGCTAAAACAAGGTGGCTAAAACAAAGCATTAATGTGCTTTTCATCGACACCCCGCAAGAGAACCTGAATCTTTGACATGACCTGATTACTTGCCCTTCTACACCAACATTCTGGCCCTAGATGTTGGCGCTAAGCACAAAAGAACCCCGTGAACTCGCCCAAAAAGCCTTTTTTACATCATAAAGCGCTATATCTGACACCGCTTTAGGTGGTAACGCCGTATTTATCTATACTAGGCGTAAAGTGGTTTTCTATTTCGAGTTAATAAACACTGATGAAGACTTGGTTTAAATTTTTGCTGGCAGGCTCTCTGATTGGCCTTGTGTTTCCGAGCGCTGCTTTAATATGGGTCATTTACGGCATCAATGAACCCGGGACCCCCGACGATATTTGGCTCGCTCATAAGACATTTCCACTTCTTTTTATTATTGATCTCGCGCCTTTCGTATTAGGTCTGGTGTTTTTAATTTTCGGTTCCCAGGTCCGGAAACTGGGTGCAGCAAGATCAATCATCGAAGAGGAGTACATGAAGGCTCTTTCTGTCGCAAACATCCCCATCATTATGATCAGAATTAATGGCACCGTGGAAAACTGCAATGAGGCCGCCGGGAAATTACTGGGCTTTCCTTCGACAGAAATTATTGGCAAAAACATCCTGAGAGATTTTGTTAAAGCTGATGCTCAGGATAAAAACCTGGCTGTGTTTACAGAGTTGTTGCAGACCAAAGAGCTTCAAAACGTGGAAATACCCCTGATAGATGCCGTCGGTGGCACCAAATTGGTTTTAATCAGCGCTAAAGTCAGACTGAACATCCTAAAGGAGGTGGATGGTTTTGTGATATTTGGTCAGGATATTACACAGTTGCGTCATCAAGAAGCCCAGATCAACAGGGAGCAGCAACTTGCAAGAATTGGTCAATTAACCGGCGGCGTGGCCCACGACCTTAACAATATGCTTAATATCATCGCTGGGAATATACGGTTCCTCCAGGATTCTCCCGGCGTTAAAGACACCGACGCAGAAGAACTGATCGAAGATATCGAGTCTGCGGCTGTTGACGCCGTTGATTTAGTCAACCGACTTTTGTCTTTCAGTCGAGAACGCCCCACCGCACCCACTGAAATGCCTGCTAAAACTATTATTGACGAGGGTGAAAAATTAGCGCGCCGATTAAAAAAATCGTCCAATATTCTTTTGGCGTTCGATGATTTTAACGATGAAGCCAGGGTAAACATAGACTTCGTCTGGTTCAAAAACTGCTTGCTGAACCTGATCAACAACGCCGCAGAATCAATGAACGCAGGCACAATCACTGTCACAGCGGTCGTTGAAAACTCGTCAAGCGCTAAGATCTCGGGGTCGTCAACCAAGGTCCTTCGTATTTCGGTCACTGACGAAGGTTGTGGAATCACTAATGCTTCATTAACAAGGGTGTTGGAACCCTTTTACACAACGAAAGGCCCAGATCAGGGCACCGGTTTAGGACTCGCGATGGTGGATAAATTTTGCCAGGAAAGTGGCGGATATTGCACAATTTCCTCAGTGATCGACGTAGGGACCACAGTATCAATGATTCTCCCGATAACGAAGTCAGGATCCAATGATCAAACCGACACTAGCAACAGCATGCCACCCCCGTAGACCGGCCAAACGCTGATGACGGGAGTTTGATCAGGTTAAAACGGTCAACATTATTCACAACAACAGATCTGTCATTCGTTAACGACATGAATGTTCCAACCCTACTTCTTTCGCGCGTTTGCGAAGGCCTCCGCCATAGCGTTTGCCGGGGCAGGCTCTCGGTCTTTACTTGAACGCCCCCGCTTGGCACCATCTGGTTTATTATTCGCTTTAACTTGTCCTGTCTTTTCCTTCTTGCGGGGTGCGATGCCTTCTTCGACCGGATTATCCAACCGCATACTTAGGCCGATTCGCTTTCTATCGACATCAACCTCCATCACCTTCACTTTAACAATGTCACCTGCCTTAACCACCTCGTGAGGATCTTTGATGAATCGATTCGCCAGTGCTGAAATGTGGACCAATCCATCCTGATGGACTCCAACGTCAACAAATGCCCCAAAATTTGTCACGTTAGTCACAACGCCTTCCAACATCATCTCTGGTGTTAGGTCCGTCATCTTATTCACGGCGTCACTGAACTTTGCCGTTTTGAACTCTGGCCTCGGATCCCGCCCAGGCTTTTCAAGCTCAGCAAGGATATCTTGGATCGTCGGCAAACCAAACTTGGCGTCAACATAATTTTGGGCAATGACCGCTTTGAGCAACTGTGGTTTTTGCATCACAGCTTTGATGGACTCGTTTAAGTCGCTCAGCATTTTTTCTGCTACCGGGTAGGCCTCCGGGTGAACTGCAGAGGCATCCAGGGGGTTTTCACCGCCACGAATACGCAAGAAACCTGCAGCTTGTTCAAACGCCTTAGGCCCCAGTCTAGGAACGTCCAACAGTTCTTGTCTTGAACGATAGGGCCCGCGCTCATTACGCAAAGCGACCAGGTTTTCTGCTAACGAGGAGCTTAATCCAGAAATCCGTGCAAGCAGGGGCGCTGACGCGGTATTCACATCAACACCGACGCTATTCACACAATCTTCCACTATCGCATCAAGCGCCCGGTCTAGTTTGAGTGGGTTGGCATCATGTTGATATTGACCAACGCCTATCGACTTTGGCTCGATCTTCACGAGTTCTGCCAGTGGGTCTTGCAAACGCCGGGCGATAGAAACCGCACCCCGCAAACTCACGTCGAGTTCGGGGAACTCCTTTGCGGCCAATGCTGAAGCGCTATATACAGACGCACCAGCCTCTGAAACGATAATCGAATGTAAACCCAACCCTGGCATCTCCTTCTTTAAGGTGCTCATTAAGCTATCGGTTTCCCGTGAGGCTGTGCCGTTGCCAATCGCAACAAGAGAAACGTCATGCTTTTTGGCCAGTGCCGAGAGCGTCGCAAGACTACCCTTGGTATCGTTCTTAGGGGCGAAAGGATAGATAGTCGCGGTATCTAATAGTTTCCCCGTACCGTCAACCACGGCAACCTTCACCCCGGTGCGAATACCTGGATCAAGGCCCATGGTATGCTTCGTGCCAGCCGGCGCCGCCAACAGCAGGTCTCGTAGGTTGCGTGCGAACACTCGAATAGCTTCAGCTTCTGCTGTTGCTCTCAACTCAGAGAATAGTTGCGTCTCTATGGACATGGAGAGCTTGCCGCGCCACGTCAGGCGAACGACATTCGCAATAAACTCATCACCAGGCCGGCTTTGATTCGACCAACCAAAATGCGTCGCAATACACCCTTCTTGCGCGCCTAGCGCCAGGCTCCATGATGCTTCTACTTCCTCTGGTAATTTTAAGCTGATGCGCACCACATCTTCGGTTCGACCCCGAAAGAGCGCTAATGCCCGATGAGGCGGAATTTTTCTAATCTGTTCGGAATAATCGAAATAATCACGAAACTTTACGCCTTTTTCAGCATTAGCCTCGACGACTTTGGATACGATTAACGCACCCGCCCATTGCTGCGCCCTTAGTTGAGCGATCAGATCTGCGTCTTCCGCGAAACGCTCCATGAGAATAAAGGTCGCGCCTTCCAGCGCTGCTTTAATATCTGCAACGCCGGGGTTGTCACCCGCTGCGGTACTGAACGCTTCTCTAAGAAAAGCTTTTGCTTCTGCTTCCGGCTGTTTATTTGGATCAGCGAAAAGCGAAACAGCCAAAGGTTCTAAACCGGCTTCAATTGCGATTTGGGCTTTGGTTCGGCGTTTGACCTTAAACGGCAGGTACAAATCTTCAAGCCGTTGTTTGGTTTCTGCCTGCTCAATACTCTGCTGTAAACTTGGCGTCAGTTTGCCTTGCCCTTTAATTGTTTCAAGCACTGACTTACGTCGATCTTCAAGCTCACGCAGATAAAGCAGACGTTCGTCTAAATGTCGAAGTTGAGTATCGTCCAGACTATCCGTTGCTTCCTTTCGATAGCGCGCAATAAACGGCACCGTCGAGCCCTCATCGAGTAGATTTATAGCGGATTGAACTTGGGCGGGACGAACACTGAGTTCAGACGCAATGCGCACGGAAATTGAAGGCAACATGGGTTAGTGAACTACTCCGGGGTCATCTTTGAGAGGCGCGGACTATAGCCTTTTCGACGTTGCGAGCAAAGTCTGAAATTTCTGATTTTTTGTTTTAACGCCACGACGACCAAAATCACTCAGAAAGCCAGTCACTAGTGGGTAAAGAACCGGTAGCGGCCGGCAATCGATTTAGACGAACGGTCGTTGTATCGGCATATTGATTCACCCGAGGACCATTTTTGTCACGGACAAACCTATCAGGTCATTGATTAACAATAAGTTTTTCAAGTAATTGTAGTCAGCTATACATTTTACGATGAGAGGATTATTATTTTTTAAGGAAACTTCAAACATTCGAGGGCGATGATGACGTCAGATGTGAAGCACCCAATGGCTATCGATGGTAAAAACCCCAACAATTTGCGCGGGGATCCAATTCCTCAGCATAGATATTACAGTCGTGAATTCATGGCCCGGGAGTGGGAACAGTTATGGACCAAGGTCTGGCACATCGGTGGACGGGTTAATCAGTTAGCTGACCCTGGCGATTTCATTGTTGACGACTTCATGCATGAATCCGTCATTATTACCAGGCAGCAAGATGGCTCCCTAAAAGGATATTACAACGCGTGTGGGCACAGGGCCCAAAGACTTGCATGGGATAAAGGCTCTGTAGATCAATTCACTTGCTCGTATCACGGTTGGACATGGGGCCTGGACGGCGGTCTCAAAGATTGTCCCGATAGAGATGATTTTCCGCAGGGTGATCCGGTGGGTAAATTAACGCTAATCGATGTCCGTGTTGATACTTGGGCCGGACTAATCTGGTACACCATGGATAATAACGCGCCCGAACTGATAGATTACCTGGCACCATTACCCGATGTGTACAAAAACCATCAGTTTGAAAAAACCGTAAGAGTGCAATGGATCCGCGTTGCACTTGATTGCAATTGGAAGTTTTGGTCGGACAACTTTGCCGAGTCCTACCACACCAGAACCGCTCATCCGCAGGTTGCGCCCATTATTGACCAGGACCATTTTACCTCCAGGTATGAAATGTTCCCCATGGGCCATGCACGCATTATTCAAATGGGGCGACCGTCGCTAAGGGACCGAGTACCCGAAGGCGAGCCGCACCCTTTTGATGAGGTGTTACAACGCTGGGGAATCGACCCCGAGTCTTATCCTGATTATGAATCAAAAGTGATGCAAGGTTGGCTTGATCTTAAAAAAGCCAAGAAGCGCCTTTGGAAAGAAAAAGGCTACTTGCACTACGAAAACCTGACCGACGAGGAGTTGACGGAAAGCCCCTTTACAGAAATCTTCCCAAACATCGCCTTTGGCGCCTCCGCCGATGCGTTTTCAATTTTTCGCTGGTTACCGCATCCAGACGATCCAGAAAAGTGCTTCTTCGATATCTGGACCATGGCTTACCCGATCGCGGGGGAGACCAAATTTGTCAATCGCACCGCACTAAACCCTATCGCCATAGACGAAGCAGAATTTGATTTCCGTGAATATAATAACGGTGAAGGCGTTCAAGACTTGTCCGACCAAGTCGTCTACCAAGATTGGCAGTTGAACGCGGGTCAGAAATCGGGATGGCGTTCGCGCGGTTATCAGGAACCCTATCTGGCGGCTCAGGAAACAAGGGTGCGACGATTTCATGAGATCCTGAACGACTACTTGTCTGGGAACCCACCTAATAAGCACTAAAAATAAACACTGGAAATAAATACTATTAATAAAAATCAGGATCGGGGACCAGAAATAAAAACCAAGAACCAAGAACCAAGAACCAAGATTAAAATTAAGATTAAGATTAAGAATTTAAATCAAAAGCCAAGAACGGCCTTGGTATACAAGGTGGTTTCCTTAACTTTTGGAACCCGATGCTAGCACCTGGAGGTAACAAGATATGCGTATACGGCACGCTTATAGCGGATTCATTTACGAGTCCATGGACGACGGTAACATCAGCGTACAAGACCCAAAAACAGGTGACTCCGGTGTTTTCACCCGCGACGCTGTTTGGATTTCCGGATCATTGAAGTACGGCGATCATCATATGATTGGACATATAGGAGGAAAGACCGCCGAGGGTGCGACCAGCCTTGGCGAGTTTTCCAATCGACGCCGTTGATTCACGTTGAACCGACAGGCGTCTCCTTTGAAGCAAAGGAAGACGAGACAATTATGGCCGCTGCAATTCGCAACGGGTACACGTGGCCCACTATTTGCGGTGGGCAGGGTACGTGTAAGACTTGCGTATTTTTGACGCTGGAAGGTCAGCGAAACCTGGTTAACGTTGAGCCCTGGGAAGAGCAGGCATTGGACTCGATCATTGATACCCTACCGAACCGGGGCCAAGGCTTTAGGCTAGCATGCCAGGCTAAAGCGACAGGTGACGTCAAATTAAGAAAAATCGGTGTAAGGCTGGCGTAAGACACAAATAAGACAAGTGGCAACCAAATAGGAGCAAGCAACATGGCTACGACAAAACAGGAAATGGACAGCAAGTTGGCACCCGGTGAGGCTCGCTCCCGAGGAAAGCAAATTCAGGATCTGCTCGATGATGAAACTGTCGAGGTACCCTGGCAATTGCGCGACGCAGATTACACCTACCTAGGCTCAGAACCCCTGGACCGCAATCATTACATCTCTCAAGAATGGTGCGACAAAGAAACCGAAAACCTTTGGTCACGGGTGTGGCAACTGGCATGCTTTGAACAAGATATTCCCGAAGTGGGCGATCACATTGTCTACGATATCGTTGATTGGTCTTTCATTGTTGTGCGCACCGAGCCCGACACAATTAAAGCATTTTATAATTCATGCCTGCACCGCGGTCGCCGGCTGTGTACCAACGAACTTGCTTCCGCCAACAAACCTGAATTTCGCTGCCCGTTCCACGGGATCACCTGGAACGTAAACGGATCACTAAAAGCCATCCCGCCATCGATCGAATTCGACTTTCCGCATGTTGACAAAGATAAATTTAGTTTGCCAGAGGTCCGATGCGAGCGATGGGACGGCTTTATTTTTATCAATATCGATGACGACGCCGAACCCTTGATGGACTTCCTTGGGGACATTACTAAACACTTTGAACGCTGGCCATTTGCTAATCGCTGGAAGGCGACGCACAGCGCCAAGATTGTCGACTCTAATTGGAAACTCGCTCAGGAAGCTTTCATGGAGGCATTCCATGTGTTGGCGACACATCCACAAATGAGTATTGGTCTACTCGGTGGCGATGGATCAAATACCGAGTACAACATTTACGACAACGGCGATGCTAATTGGAGCCGGATGACCATGGCGCCGCCCATGCCTAACCCTAACCTGCCCTATGAACTTACCGAGCAGGAGCTTATCGAAGAAATGTTCTTCCGGGGTGAAAGCGTCAGTGAAATGGGTGTGCAAAAAATGGAAGGCAGCGTCGATGACCTGCCCGACGGCATCACTACGCGTAAACTTCTCGCAGATACCGCTCGCAAGAACGGGCCAAAAGGCTATGTGGGCGGCGAACCAACGGACGTTGAACTTACCTCTGCCATTCAGTACCACATATTTCCCAACATCTCTCCGTGGCCGGGCCCGATTTTCTATCGACATCGCCCGTACGGTCGTGATCCCGATAAGTGTATTATGGAAATCATGATGATGGTCGCATTGCCGGAAGGTGCCGAAAGACCGCCAGCGGCAAAGATCAACTGGCTCGGACCAGATGAACAGTTTGGCAGCATCTTTAATCAAGACGTCGAAAATGTTGCTCAGGTACAACGGGGTCTGAAAGCCGCTAAACCACCCGGCGGCCTGACGCTGGGGAACTATCAGGATATCAAAGTCCGCTGGCACCACCGTTTACTTGAAAAATGGGTGAACCGCGAAATCTAAGCAGTTTGTCTCATTTTTTGCAGCAATCTGATGTTTGCAGATATTTGGTGAAAGAAGAGGAAGCTACCGCGTTTTTCTAAAATCGCGGTAGCTTCTAAGCACTTTCCAGTCGCGCTGCTCGTTTTAGAGCAAAAAACTTATGCCTCACATTATGCCTAAAGTTCCTAATGTCCTTTCCTGCGGCAGCGGACCCAGGCAAATCAACCATCGGCATACTCTAAATAGATGAGTATCAATTTGTGCGCTACTATGTAGCTTCTTTTAGCCTACACCAACTGAGCAACATACGATGGATATAATCGCGAACCTCCTATCAAGCCCCTATTTATGGATAACGCTTGTCATTCTCTACACCGTTAAAAAGTCCATATACTTTGTACCGCAGAATCGAGGCTATGTGATCTACACCTTTGGTAAATACGATCAAACGTTAAGCGCAGGCCTGAATTTCATTATTCCTTTCGTCCAGACCGTAGCTGCCGATCGCAACCTAAAAGAACAGTCACTAGACATTTCCTCTCAGTCAGCAATCACCAAGGATAATATCTCGCTCGATATCGATGGTATCTTATTCATGAAGGTCACTGATGCCGGCGCCGCCACCAATAATATTACCGATTACAAAGTGGCTGTCATACAACTTGCTATGACCACCATGCGTAACGCCATTGGCTCTATGGAATTGGATGAGTGTTTTCAGAGTCGGGATGTTATTAACGCTGTCATTCTGGCGGCCATGACCGAAGCTACGCAGCCTTGGGGCGTGATGGTCACCCGTTACGAAATAAAGGATATATCACCACCTCAATCTATCCGGGAAGACATGGAAAAGCAGATGACCGCTGAGCGCGAGAAGCGTTCCGTGATTCTGACAGCCGAGGGCGTTAAAACAGCAGCCATTACAGAAGCAGAGGGCCTGAAAGCGGCTCGGGTTTTAGATGCCGAAGCAGCAAAATCGGAACAAGTATTAGCCGCAGAAGCTAACAAGGAACAACAAATTCTTGAGGCCACCGGTAAAGCCGAGGCGATCCGGTTAGTCGCAAATGCCGAGGCCGCCGCTTTGACGACCGTCGGAGACGCTGCTAACACGAAGTCGGGCGAAGCCGCCGTCTTACTAACCCTTGCACAAGACGCTATCGGCGCTCATCGCCAGATTGCCGCAGAAAGCACCATCGTGCTGACTGACGGTAAAACGAGCGACAACATCGCCAATACAGTAGCTCAAGCGATTGCCGTATCCAGTGCGCTGAAATTATCGAGCTCGGATGCAGGGATCTAAGCCATGGACATCTTCGCGCTCATCAATGCTAATCATGATCACTTCTTTTATATTTTAGCTGGGATAAGTTTTATCCTGGAGTTGAGCGTCTTAGGCTTAAGCGGCCCACTGCTTTTTTTCGCGATGGCCAGTCTGGTCACCGCGCTGTTAATCAGCTTTGGGCTGTTATCCGGCTGGGAGGTCGAGTTCTTCACCACGGCCGTACTGACGGGGCTGATCGCCTTGTTTCTGTGGCGACCGCTAAAAAACTTTCAGAATTCAGGTGGCGGTACTGATACTAGCAGCGACATGATCAGCCGCGTTGTCCCTGCGAGCAAGGACATTACCGCAGAGGGCGGTGCCATCCGTTATTCCGGCATTAATTGGCAAGCTCGCCTTGACCCTGGGGCTAATGACACGTTCATCGCTAAGGACGATCAATGTATTATCGCCTCAGTGGATGGCAACGTCATGCTCGTCAAAGAACTACCTTCCTAGGCCGGTGCTTTCCAGAGGGTTCCCCCTGCAAAGCTTACACCCCCGCTAGTATCCAGTTGCGTATTTCACCCTGACATCTCATCTTCTTAGTCAGCATCAGCGCCATCATTGATTCAGGAACCTAAGCCTTTAGTCCCAACTCAAGTACATCTCTTGATACGGGCGTTGCGGGGCACTTTGCGGGGCACCTTGCGGGGCGCGTTGCGGGGCACCTACCGGGTCCTGCGCGCTGCAAGTTCAAGTTGTATTTCAGCGATACGAGCTCTATCCAGTCGATAACCAAAATAGAAAGCCAACACCGCCAGCCCTACAATTGATGTCGCCGGTCCTGCTATAACGCCCAGATTGAACAGAACGTCTGGAGACACTTCCCCCGGGGCCGCACCGCGGGGAAAGTCGATCAAATCAAGACCAATTCCGCCCAGTATGGTCGCGAACGCACCACCGGCCTTAAAGGCAAACGAGCGTGCGGAAAAAATGATACCCTCCTGTCGTTCGTGGGTCAGCAATTCCTGTTCGTCAGAAATGTCTGCAAACATTGAATTGAGGGTAATCATGATCGCTGGACCAGCTAGCCCACTGGTAAAGATAAAGGCCAAAAGCATCGCTAACAGCTCTGCGCTACCATTTTCTGGTAGCCAATCCGTAAATAGTCGCAGGCAAATCATCATGTTGTTGCAGACAATGATCACCACCGACAGGCCTATTAACGTTCTACGTTTATCCAGGTGTTTCGTAAGAACTGGCGCGAGCAACACCGAGAACGGCAACGCGCACAAGACTATTGGACCGATCCAGCGCATGTGTTCAGTTGCCATACCCCAAAAATGAACATACATGTACACCATAAATGTGCCCTCTATTCCTAGCAGGATTACCGCGCAGAAAAGCCCCCCTACCAGCATTCTGTATGAATGGTTCTTAAAGGCGGTTGTGATCTCGCGCAACAGGCGGCGCGGATTAAGGCGTTCGACTTTTTTGAAGTTAGCGGCTGGAAGGTGCGGGATCTCCCTTGCGGTGCCGGCAACACAAAGACTAATAGATACAACAATCCCGATCGCGGCGGCGATGGAGAATGGGCCGTAACCATGACTATTAAGCAGGCCGTGGGAGAATTCTTCCGTCGTAGGAAAGAACAATGTCAGCATCAGAAACCCAAAACCGGCAGACCCTACGGTGCCAAAAAACTGGCTAAAACTATAAACCCGAGTCCGATCAAGGTAGTCCTGCGCCATCTCTGCACCCAGGGCAAGATGCGGAATGTGATAAAGCGTCAAAAATAATCTTGCCGAAACGGCAAAGGTAACGAGCCAGCAAAAATAGAACATCTCTGACATTCCTGCTGGCGGGTTGAACAGTGCGATGACAGAAAGACCAAGTGGCAGCGCTGCCCCCATCATCATCGGATGACGTCGACCCCAGCGAGTCTCTAGCCGATCTGAAATGGAACCTGCAATCGGGTCTGTAATCGCGTCACAAAACAGAGCGATGCCAAGCGCAATACCCGTCAGCGTACCTGACACTTGTAAAATTTGATTGAAATAGAAAAGTAGAAACGTTGAAAACGCACCAAGAGTAATCCCTTCGGCAAGTTGTCCGACGCCAAAACCGAGCTTCGAGGAAAAAGGTAAAACGCGTGCCATAACGACTCCGTTCACTTCTTTTCAGTATCAAGACAATACTTCAAATGTGCAATAGATAGATACTCAACCCAGACCACCGCATATCGTGGTGATTAATGAAGCGGCCGGTGTCCTGCTTGCGGTAAGTATTCTGCTCTCTTATCGTAACGTGAGCAGGTAATGATCCAATTGAACGCAGGCTTCCTGGCAGACGTTTCAGCGGCGATGGGTCTCGCCTTTGTCGATGCAATTCTATGCCGCGATAACAAAGCAACCGTGAACTAAACTAAATTCACTGCTCTGCGAGGTGTTAAAGACGTGGTACGACTAGGACGAGTTGAAGCCATCACTGTGAACGAACTCAGGTTAAACAAAGGCACACTGCCTGTCGAAGCTGATACCCTGTTTATCGACTGCACGGCTAAAAGCCTATCAAGCCACCCCATCAAACCTGTTTTCCCAGAGGGTAAGATAAACCTGCAGCTGGTCTCGATGTGTCAGCAAGCCTATAGCGGATGGTTTTCTTGACGCTACCCGGATGAAAGCGGTCCGCTCAGCTCGTTGGGGGAAGGCGATTAGCAAATAGACACCCAGTGCGCGTTTATCGTTCAATTCGCCTATACCAATCTGGCGGATACTGCTTAAGCGGTCTGAACTACGCCCATACACAAGCGAAAGTGCCACCAACCTTAACCCTCTGGCAAAGCAGGCATCAGTACAGAAAAGAATTACGCTCACGGGTCAAATTGGTGATCACTTTTCTCAGCGTGACATTAGCGCTGAACCTGAACGATAATCAAGTTGGCCAACAACATAAACAGAAGGAAACGCCAGGATGCACTCTAATGCTTATAGACCCTTCAAATTAGGTTTAGCCGTCAGCGTCTTATTCTTTGTCGGTTATGTGCTCTTCGGTTGGCAGGGTTGGGGCACGCCCGCTGCCGTAGAGCAAGCAGTAGGTGACGTGTCCAGATGGTGTGAGCGTGTTCAACCCGGATTATTTCATGAACCAGTGAACGCCCTCAGTAATATTGGCTTTATGGTCGCCGGTCTTTGGATGCTTTGGCGGCTAGGGCAGGATGTCGAGGCGGGGCGAACCGGCATGATGTTTGGGCACAGTCCTATTGCATTGCTCTATTCAGGGGCGGCTATTTGGCTAGGCCCCGGTTCGCTGCTGATGCATGGTACCCATACGGCCTGGGGTGGTTGGATGGATAACCTAAGCATGGTGATGTACATTCTGATCCCTTGGCTGATTAATGTTTCTGCAATGGGACGCTGGCCCCCTCGGCAGGTACTAGCAATTTACTCGGCTTTGGTACTGGTTTATGGCATCGGTCGGGCAGTGAATGGTTGGGGTTTAGGGATCAATCTCGACTTCTTTGGCCTGTCGATCGGCTTTTGGGTGATCAGTGAAGTTCTGTATCGGTTCTGGTCTCAGTGGCTGCGAGTACTCTCTGGATTCGTCGGCTTTGTTGTAGCTGGGGTCTTTGGCATAACACCTTTCGAGATGATGGCTGAACCTGAGCGTTTCTGGTGGGTTTTGCTATTCTGGCTGCCAGGTCTACTTGCCACCGGTCCTGCTCCAACTCGACGCACCTATCTACCTTGGTTTGCTTTAGGCGTGGCCAGTTATTTGAGCGCATTTGCAATTTGGCAAACGGGCAAAGTAGGCCACCCTTTGTGTGACCCAGACGCCCTTTTACAGGCGCACGGGTTATGGCATCTGCTGTCCGCAGCAGCTACCGCTTGTTTTTTCCTTTTCTTGCGGACCGAGCGCAAAGCGCCCGCGCCTTAAAGGCACGAGTTAACCACCCCGTTTCCCGCCCCTGCCCCTTATTGTTAGTTAAGTGGCAGCGGCAGCCACCTGACTACGAGTTGCCATTCCTCGTGAACAGGTAGTGCGCAACGTGCCACTCTTTGCCTTGCCTGTAACCGAAGAGCTCCTGACAGGCCATGACAAACATCCGCCACCGATTAAATTGTATGACCTTAGACGCGGGGTTGTCTGAACGGGCGATCATGTCAAACGCTTCAGATTTCCTGCCATCAAGGTTTTGCAACCAACCCTCACAAGTGCTGGCGTAGTGAGACCCGTTTACTTCCCAAGATTTCTCCTGATTTAAATGGTCATCGAAACGTGCTGGTAAATCGAAGGAAGGCATCATGCCACCCGTGAAGAAATGTTTTGCCATCCAGTCGTCTTCAGAATCTGTCTCAAAAAAATAAGGCATGTCTCGATGGCAGAAAATATGAAAAAACAATTTGCCGTCTTGTTTTAACCAGCCAGATATTCTGTGGAACAGCATTTGGTGATTACGCATATGTTCAAACATCTCTATCGACATCACCCTGTCAAACTGTTCCGCTGTGCTGAAATCATTCATGTCTGCCGTTATCACAGAAAGGTTGTGCAGGTTTCGACTTACTGCCTGCGTCTCAATATAAGTGCGTTGCGTTGCAGAGTTGCTGACAGCCGTTATCTGACTCGACGGGTAATGCTCTGCTAAGTAAAGCGACAACGAACCCCAACCGCAGCCCAACTCAAGAATTTTTTGGCCGTCATTCAACTCGGCCCTGGAACAACAAAGTGCCAACATGGTGTCTTCTGCTTTATCCAAAGGGTCGCTTTCATCTTCAAAAAAAGCACAGCTGTACTTCATTCGAGATCCCAGCATCAACTGGAAAAAACCGGTTGGAACCTCGTAGTGCTGCTGATTCGCATCGCCCGTATTAATCGCTATCGGGCCCTTACACATTTCGTCCATCAACTCAGCCTTACCGGCTGGTGTGCTGCGAATTTTATCTTGTGCCAGCCTCTTCCTCAGCAGGCGCCGCATGAACAGACGAACGATGACATCAGGTACGTAGCCTCGCTCTGCTAAATCTATCGCCCAACTCATGTAAGGTCGGCTCCCGCTTCAGGTTTATGAAACTGCATATGAACACAACCAATTGCTTTTTCTGCGAAGCCACCCTCGCAATAACAAAGGTAGTAGTCCCACATCCTGAGAAACGTGTCTCCGCACCCCAGTTTTTTTATCTCTGCGATATTTTCTTTAAACTTATTTCGCCATCGCAGCATGGTTTCGGCATAGTGAGCCGTGATGTCTTCCACGCCAAAGGACTTCAGGTTCGCCTGTTCACTTTCACAAACCAGTAACTCAACCGAGGGTAAGGCCCCGCCAGGAAAAATGTATCGCTGTATAAAGTCTACCGAATTCTTTGCGCTTTCGAACCGATCCTCTGGGATCGTAATAGACTGAATCAGCATAGACCCACCCGGTTTCAATAAACGATTGCAAACTTTGAAAAAGGTCGGCAGATACTCAAGCCCAACGGCTTCAATCATTTCGATAGATACGATTTTGCTAAATTGCCCAGTAAGCAATCTATAGTCTTTTTTGAGCACGGTGATTTTATCTTCGAGCGACCGCTCTCTGACAACCTTGACCACATGATTATACTGCTCATCAGATATTGTTGTTGTGGTGATATGGCATCCATAATTTAATGCCGCGTGGATGGCAAAGGACCCCCACCCCGTTCCAATTTCAAGCAGCTCATCCCCGGGTTTCAGTTCGAGCTTTCGACAAATCCGATCAACTTTATCACGGGAGGCCTCTTCCATCGTGTCACTGAAGTCTCGAAAGTAGCCGGATGAATATGTCAGGCTAGGGTCAAGGAATAATTTGAAAAACTCATTGCCAAGGTCGTAGTGCGCTGAGATGTTTTCTTTACTCTGCGACAACGTATCACGGCGCATTCTATGAAAAAACCGATATACGGGACGTTTTATAATCGACAGCTTGGTATTAAAAGCCTCAAGCACTTTACGATTACGCAGGAAAATTCGGATTAGTCCCGTCAGATCATCAGTAGACCAGTAACCCATCATGTAAGCTTCAGCAGCGCCAATCGGTCCACCGAGCAAAATTTTAGAATAAGCACGCTTATCATTGACCTTGAGCGATACCGCTATCCCATCACGACCGAACTTGCGCACATCGTTGCCATCGGAAACGACTAACTGTCCATCACTAATTTTTTTCAGTAAATTCAAAACGGGTATTTTAGACAGGGAAATCCCGACACCGAGCAAACCATTGCTTCGCTTTATCTCCAAGGCACTCATACTTTTCCTTACATTCTTCTGGGGTGAAAGTGAATTGGCACGCGTTTTAGCCACAATCTAAACGCCTGATAGTAGATCAACGTGAGTGTTCTCACGGCCATTATTGGGAAGCGCCCTATCAGCTTATGCAGAGCACTTTTAGTCATTGGTTGGGCGTTGAGCCTCATTACCACGGAAAATAATTTTTTACCCTGCTGATCTGCATTGATACTGACATTGAGTTTGTGGCCTGGGGTATCCAAGCCCCAACCGTAGCGCAAATTCATCGGCATAAAGGGCGACACGTGGAAATTCTTCTCCGAGGTCAACGGTGCATCCGCCACAACCAGTACATAGACGTGACGCTCGTTCCAGGGCGTGTTGTGCACTTCAGCAACTACATAACGCAATGCATCCTCTTCATAACAATAGAACAAGGCTAACGGGTTCATTGTCACACCGCAGGTTCGCCAGTTCGCCAGTAGGTAGACTTTACCGGAAAACGCCCTACCGGTTTGTTGATGAATACGACCACACACCTCCTGATGAAGTGTCCGATCCGAGGGCAAAAAATCCTGACGGTAAAAGCTGAGCAGGTTCGGCTTCTCGACACTTACCAAAGGGCTTAGACCAGCGATAGCAGGAATGTTTTCAATATCGGTGAACAAACACACATGAGCGTAGTTAAAAGAGTGCTGGACCGGAAGGATTCGATGGTGAAGTAACTCACCCCTATAGACCGCATTTTCCATATTAGAGCGCCACCCCAAAGCCTTTGCACACATTAAGCGCACTAACCACGCCGTCTTCGTGAAACCCGTAGCGCCAATAGGCCCCGCAATAATGGGTGCGATTTACACCGGAAATTTCAGCATGCCGATTTTGGGACAACATCATCTCGTGATTAAAAATGGGATGTTGGTAGTGAAGAATTTTCAAAATCTTTTCTGGATCAATGTCTCCCACGTCGTTCAGTGTCACCAACACATCGCTGTTACTTTCGATATGCGAAAGAATATTCATATTGTACGTTAACGTTGCTTTTTCTTTTTGCTTTGCCGCGTGGTAATTCCAACTGGCCCAGGCGAGCTTTCGTTTCGGTAGCAGACTATTATCGGTATGCAGGGTTGCTGTATTGGCGGAGTAACGCATCGGCGACAAAACTTCCAACTCCAAACGCGACGGATCGCCAAGGAGTTGCAGCGCTTGGTCACTGTGCACTGCAATGACGACCTCGTCGAACTGCCGCTGTTTACCTTGCGCCTCCACCAACACATGTTCGGCTGTTCGCTCAATTCGAGTGACAGGAGAACCTAGCTTTACTTCACCAATTCTGGACTGCATCGCTTTGACGTAGCTGTTGGAACCGCCGCTTACCACACGCCACTGAGGCCTGTTTTTCAGGCTAACCAAGCCGTGATTGACGAAGAAATGGGCCAGTGAACGAACCGGGAACTGTCTAACGTCAGTATCTCCCGTAGACCAGATTGCCGCGGCCATAGGAACCAGATAATCCTGTTGAAAAGCAGCGCTATAATGCTCGTCGGACAGATACTGACCAAGACTACGTTCGTCCTCATTACCGATTCCAGGGGCGTTTCTGTTGAACCGCAGGATATCCCGTAGCATTCCAAGAAACCTGACGTTAACTAGATTGCTGCGTTGCGCAAACAGTGTGTTGATATTGTGACCGTTGTATTCGAGCCCCGGCCTTTTAACCGAAAAACTCATCTCTGTCGGGAGCCCGGTACAGCCCAGTTGATCAAGCAGGCGAATAAAATTTGGGTAGGTTCGGTCGTTATAGACGATGAAACCGGTGTCTACGGCCAACTGTCTTCCTTCTAGCTCGATCGCGTGTGTGTGGGTGTGCCCGCCAAGGTAGTCGTTAGCTTCGTATACCGTCACCTGATGGTCTTGGGACAACAGGTACGCTGAGGTCAAACCGGAAATACCGGACCCTACCACCGCAATTTTTGCCATTAACAAGGCCCGACTTTACATGTGTTGTTGATTACGTACGTAACCGGCCTATAGACGGATCATTTACAAAATGAGTTTTTGCCCTGGCCTATGTTTTTTTCCGCCAAAGAATCTCAGGCACCATGAATTAGTTAGCCGCAGGCAGCCGCAGCAACATTTTCCCGACATTGGCGCCTTCATAAAGGCGATGTAATACATTCGGATAGTCACCGACTTCACCGTCGACCATGTTTTCAACCAGCTTTAAATCCCCGCGTTTTAGCCATTCGATCATCTCTGCTCTCGCTGCCTGATACCTATTTTCGTAATCAAAGATAATGAATCCCTCCATCCGCGCGCGCATCGTCGCTAAAGCCAGATAGTTCGTTGGCCCGTAGATCGTTTCGTTGTTGTATTGCGAGGTCGCACCACTCACGATAATACGTGCGCCTATCCCTAACCTTCGGAACAGGGTGTCAAGTAATGGACCGCCTACGTTATCAAATATGACATCAACACGGTCAGGTGTCGCCTCTCGCAAATCACCATACAACGTATCCGCCTTGTAATTTACTGCCGCATCAAAACCCAACTCATTCACCAGAAACCGACATTTTTCATCGGTACCGGCAACACCGACGGCACGAGCACCCTTGATGCGAGCAATCTGCCCAGCGACCATGCCAACGGCACCGCTGGCAGCCGTGATCAATACCGTTTCCCCCGGCTTCGGTTGGCCGATTTCAAGTAGCCCAAAGTAAGCCGTCAGACCCGTCATGTACAGCCCCCCTAACCAACTCGATAAAGGCGCAATACGCGTGTCACATAATGTGAGCTGATCGCCATGCATAACCCCGAATTCGTGTATACCCCCGGGTCCAACGACGTAGTCTCCTGTTGCAAAATCAGCGTGATTAGACTCAAGCACCCTACCGGCAACACCGACGTCAATGACTTGCCCGACCTGCACCATAGAGCGGTATGATTGCCCCGCATTCCAATGAGTTCGGGAACTGGGATCAACCGATAGAAGATGACATTCAATCAGTACCTCGCCATCGCCAGGACTTGGCATCGGGTCACGCGTCACTTCAAAATCATCTGGCCCGGCTTCACCCTCAGGGCGTTTAGCCAACCGAAGTTGGGAATTGGTTCCAATTTTCATTTCGACACTCCTTCAATCGACGCGATAGATTAGGCAACGGGATAATTCGCAACATGATGATCAGCGAACCGTGAACCAATACTAGCCCTGTCTTCGCCATCGTCTGCAAACGATAGCGCAAGTTGGCCCTTGTCTTTAAGGTAAAAATCGTCCCCGCCCGCCAATAGACAGTTAGGTACATCAAGCAACCGGACTCGCCTATAACCATCACGGATATCGCGGCTACAGCCCGTGTCCATGCAGTAAAGATACTGATTTAGCCTACTCAAACTAGCTTTTGGCCTCGAGTCACGCCAGGTGAGCCTGCAGGGTTTTAAGTAAATTGTTCATTACAGTGTCCTCTTCGTACCTTTGTTGAGTCATCAGAATACATTATATCTGGAGTTAACTACATAAATAGATGGAGTCAACTACATTAATAGGTCACAATTGCCCTGCGCCGCCAGAAGAGCAGTTTGTGACATTTTCCGCCGGATTATTCTTGCCTCCTCAACCTTTTACTTTAAGGCGAGTTGACTCCATATCCCCTTAATGGGAAACAGGAATACCAGGAGACAAGCAAACTACCGCAGATGATTCGGTCCCCCGAGGCGGTCTTGGGCATTTAGATTAGCCTGAGACCGCCTTTTTTTATAATAGGGACAGGCTAACCGAGTTAGCCTGTTAGCAAGACAAACGTTACGACAATCTGGTAGTAATCACGTCCAACATCGGAAGAAAAATGTCGTCGAGTAGCGTCGATGGCGCTTTTGGCGCGGAGCCGAACCTGGCTATGACCAATTCATTTGCAGGATCCACATATAAGACCTGACCATGGGCACCCCGGGCCACAGCGCAATTTCTGTCGGGTAAGTGACGAATCCACCACTGCGATTTATACGACCAACCCGGCAAAGTCTTATAGCCGGCTTTAGCGAACAAACCCTGGTCCCCACCAAGCAGGACCTTGTCAATGACCGCAGCGGGTATCACCTGCTTACGCTCTATGACGCCTCCTGTTCTAACGAGCTCACCGAATCTGGCAAAATCTCGCAACGTAAATCCACTGGATGATTCAGCCCCGCCCGGATCCATGATGTAGTACCCGTCGTGCTCAGCGCCAATATGCTGCCAAACCCGCTCTGATAATTGCGTCGTCAGGTCCTGCATCCCAGACCGACGGACAATCCAGCCAAGAACAAATATATTAGGTTCACGATAAGCGAATGCCTCGCCATGACGCCCTGCTTTTTTTACGTTGGGGAGAACATCGGCGACCAGTTCAAACTCATTGATACTCGAGGGCGGGGACATGCCGGTTGCACGGTGAAATCGCCAAATTTCAGACTCCGGATCAAGGTAATCTTCGTGAAACTCCATACCGATAAGCATATCCAGGACTTGTTGCACGGTCGCATCACCGTATGCTGAGTCGATCAATTCTGGAATGATCGCAGGAACCAAAGCATTTGCGTCCAGTTTTCCCTCATGGATTAGACTTTCGGCTAGTATGCCAACAAAAGACTTATTAGCTGATTGGATAATGTGGCGAACGTCTGGCGCACAAGCGCCAAAGTATTCCTCGTACACCACTTCACCCCCATGAAGCACGAGCAAACCATCGGTGTAACTTTGTTCAAGTGCATCATCCCAACAAAGCTCGGTTCCGTTCAGCGTTACTATCATCAGGTCGTCAAACATCTGCAGCTTTTGGGGCAACGCGCGACAAGGACCGGCCCCACGCCAGACCCGCTTCGTTGGCATAAGTTCGTCAATATGACTAAGGCTCCAGCGCAGCTGCGGCCAGGCGTAGAAAGATTTTTCCGCAAAGCGAACCACTTTTTCATGAGGGGGTGGGAAGCCCTTCATCCAGTTCAATTTTCCAGGGTCGTGAACGTTGCTTTTAGGCGTCTTGTTCATCGTCTTAATACCTCCATAGGAAAAATGTCCCACCTCATTAACACGTGTGTACCAGCAGAAAATCTGACAGGCTACACATTAACCGGTTTGGGGGCTGGCAAACCTGTTTTGATACCTCAGGGCAAGACAATAGCCCTAGACTCAACAAGTTCGCCCAGACCGAAACCCGATACCTCTTCAAGAATCGCGCTGGCATCGCCGCCGGCAACTGATGCCGCGGTTCCAGCATGGATTTTTGATCTGGAAAACCATGCGCCGGGCCCCGTCGTACGTAATTCACCGATCCCCGCGTGCGGTCTTGTAACCATGAGCCCTCTATCCTGATTCGACGTGTCCGAACAGAAATCCTCGATCCAAGTGAGCTTGTGAGCGGCACTTTTCCTTGTCGTCAGTTGCCACACTGCGTCTTCCAGTTTTCGCGCAAGGCACCATCGTTCGATCGATGATGCTAGCGCCTCACCCTCATTCAGACCTACAATTGTTGGGATACCTGATGTCTCGCTGGCGCCTAAAAACAGCCAGCCATCGGCACACTGATACAACCGCTGAAAACTAGAGGCACCTCGCGAGTCTGGTCCTGTGGGTTCGTCCCAAATTTTCCCCGCGTAATCAATTAAATGTGCGGATTGAAGCGTACCGGCGGTTCGGGCAAGCGCCGACGTAACGTGTTGTCCCTTGCCTGTCGAGGCTTTAACAATTAACGCGAGCACGACACCAAAAGCACCGGCGAACCCTGTCCCGTAGTCGTTCACAACCCCATAGGGCCAAAGAATCGGCTTGTCGAGGCCACCAAATCTAGTTTGCATACCCGTCAGTGCTTGCACGACTTCTTCATAGCCAGGTTGATACTCCCAAGGGCCCTGATCGCCAAAAGCATTCAGTGACACGTAAATAATACCCGGCTTACGTGTCTTGATAGATTCGTAGTCGATCCCCAACTGTTCCACTACACCACTACGATAGTTCTGAACAATGACATCAGCGTCATTAACAAGCTGCCAAAACACTTCTAAACCGTCCGGCTTTTTCAAATCAATCAGTATGCTGCGTTTTCCACGATTAATATCATGATGGTATAAGACACCACCTCTGCTGGGATCATCGATCTTAATCACATCGGCGCCGAGCTCTGCCAGGCTTCTACCGCAGGTAGGACCGGCCAGAATGATGCACAGGTCCAACACCTTGAGACCCGCGAGAGGGAAACCGACATTATCTTGATGATCAACCGGGTTCTTATCAACGGCATCGCCTTGCTCTTGCTCTTGTTCTTGTTCTTGTTCTTGTTCTAGCGCCAACAGTTCACTCAATATTTGGTCGCGATGCTGATTCGGTAAGGGTGCCGGTGCGCTTATTCCACCGGGTGTTGCGAGCAACTTTACCTGCAAACCGGGTTGCCTGCAGGGTCCTAACAAGGGATCTTCAACCGTGACCACAAGGTCACTTTCAGTCGCTTGCGGGTGATCAAGCCACTCCTGCGACGAAAGGCAACGAGCGCCTGGAATATCAAGTTCAACAAAAAAACCCTCCCAGGCCAATGCCGTACGGGTTTTAAACACGTCTGTAAGGGTCTGGATAAGTAAGGCATTGAGTTCGGTCTTTGTTGCCAGCCCCCGCTTCGCCAGCCCTTTTTCGATCAGATCGACCCGGTTCACGGCCTTCAGAAATGCCTCGGCATGCCCGGGAACGGTCGCGACAATGTGCACCCACCGCCCATCAAGACACTGATATTGGTGGTCAAAACCTGAAAATATTGGTTTGGTGACGGGTTTAAAGGGCGGCCGTATCATGGCCAAAACCCCCACCGCTTGAAGCATTGCGTCGTATAAAGGAACTTCGACAGACTGGCCTACACCGCTGGTGTTTCGCTCAAAGATTGCCGTTGTAATGGCAAGTGATGAAATCAGCGCGGCGAAAGCCGAAGCAACCATTTCAGACGTAAACACCGGCGCTCCGACTCTGGCCGATAAATCGCGATGCAACATCTGAACCATGTCACGGTAGTCTGCAATGGGGCGAAACACATCCGTGGCCGCCATGATAATGCCTTCCCAACCCTGCAGCTTCGAACGGGAATCCAGGGTCGAGAAGCCCGGCATGCTCGAATAAATCAACGTCGGGTTTACGCTCGTCATCGCCACCGCGCCCAGCCCCAGACGATCCATCACACCCGGCCTGAAATTTTCTATGACGACATCGGCCTGCGCTATCAAACGTTTTGCGATATCCAAATCGGACGCTAACTTAACATCCAGATTGATGCTTTGTTTGCCGCGATTCCAGCTCGCATTTGCGGGCGAACTGAAGGTCGGCCCGCCAGGAGGGTCAACCTTGATCACGATAGCGCCCTGATCTGCAAGCAACATCCCCGTTAACGGACCGGCAACATAATGCCCAAAATCGACTATTCGAATATCTGAAAGCGCGCCCATCGTATTCTCCAAGGTGACATTTTATTTCACTTCACGGGATGCCGGCAAAATCCTTGCCAGCATCTGAACAAGTCGCGGGCAGATAGCGCCGCCGGTCATAACAGCGCCTTCTTGCACGGCCATTTGCAGTTTCGTGCTTACAAGCCTCAGTTTATACCCATCCCCTGAGGTTAGTGCTAAACGAAGATGTCCTTTTACCAGGGATTAATCCTCTAACGTACACCGCTCAATGCCCAATGCTCAATGCCCAATGCCCAATACCCAAACCCCAACGACTACCCCATGACCTTTCGCTCGGTTCAAACGCATAACTTGGTGATCATCCAGTGGGTTTAAGCCATCGGCCAGTAAAAACAGTGTTTAAGGCCTCTTTCGCCCTGTTTGTCTCAGACCGAGCGAGTAATACAGGCGAACAATCCAGCGGCTTTTAGTTTTATGATGTCGCCCTAAATAAATTCCGCTAAGAGACCCTCAACTTGCAAACCCTAAAACTGGATGACACCACGCTACCGGCAATCTATTCACCGGCGGGTCATGCCAGCGCTCTGCTCGTATTGGCGCATGGCGCCGGCGCGGGTTTTGAGCACGACCATATGAGCGCGCTGTCACTGGCACTGAACAATATGGGTATTAGCACACTGCGGTTTAATTTCCCTTTTATGCAGGAAGGCAGGCGGCGGGTAGACAACGCTGATGTGTGTATAGCGACTATCGCCCGCGCTGTTGCAACGGCGACTCGACTCTGTCCAAAGGTGAAACTGTTTGTTGGCGGGCATTCATTTGGCGGGAGGATGTCTACCCACTATGCTGTCGAACACCCCAGCACCGCGGCCGGTATTATCCTGTTCTCTTTTCCACTTCACCCCAGCAAAAAACCAGCGACAAAAAGAGCTGCACACCTGAGCGCGATTAATGAGCCCATGTTATTTCTGTCGGGTGATCGAGACACGCTGGCGGAAGCAGCGCTGCTGCAGTCAGTGACGGCCCCACTAGCCAACGCGAGATTGCATTGGCTAGAAACAGCAGATCACAGCTACAAGATTCTAAAACGAACACGAAAATCCGGAGAGCATGTTTATGCCGAGGCGGCCAGGGTTGCCTCGGCATGGATAGAAGAACTCTGACAAGACGCCAGAGGACCTACTTCATGCTGCTTAAGAACTCGAGGGTCCGGTCATAGGCACCCTCTTCAACATCCATGATGGCAGCATTGAAATCGGTGACGCCAGCATCCTCGAAACGCTTTATTTCACCGCGCAGGGTGTTTTCATCCCCTATGATAGCGATATCCTGCGGGCCTTCTACACCCTCACGATCCAACATTGCCCGATAGCTGGGTAGCTGCCCGTACATCACAAGGTTTTTCCCAATGGCTTCGCGCGCCTGGTCTATATTGGTCGTCAGGACAATGGGGACGCCACCCACTACCGTTGCATCGCTTCGTCCTAAACCAGGCACGATGTGCTTAGCCATGGTGTTGGGCCCGACCATCCAGGTATTCGTGCCATCAGCCAATTCACCCGCTATTTTTAACATCACCGGTCCAAGCGCCGCCACAACCACCGGCATTCGATCGGCACCAGGAACATCGAGCGCCAGCCCATGCACACTGTACTGGTCACCATCATAATTCACCGTTTCGCCACGTGTTAGCGGCATCAGCACTTCGAGATACTCGCGCATGTGCTTTGCTGGTTTGTCGTAAGACATACCCAACATGTTTTCAATCACCACCTGGTGTGACAGGCCAATGCCCAGCGTAAACCGGTTTTTAGATGCTGCTGCCGTGGTCAGGGCCTGCTGCGCAATAGCGGTCGGGTGCCGAGGATAAGTTGGCGTGACGGCCGTGCCAAGCCCAATTCGATCCGTCTCTCGACCGATGACTGCCAGGGTAGATATCGCGTCAAAGCCAAAGATATTTGCTAGCCAGACATTATCCAGACCAGCCGCCTCGACTCGCTTGGCGACATTAACGATGTCATCCAATGTATTGTTTGCGCCATCAGCGCCAATCATCGTTCCTATTCGCATTACAGCCTTCCTGGTTAATAAAAGACGTTATCCTGAAGCATCGCTTAAACTATCTCAAGGTATCTCAAGGTATCTCAAGGCACCTGCTGACCGTCCGCTGAAACTGCCCTGGAACTGCCCCGCAACTAACAATCAACCAATATCGATTACTTTTCCTGGATTCATAATGTTCTTCGGGTCAAAAGCTAACTTCACCTGCCGCATAAGACCCAGGCTCGCACCATGTTCAAGCGCCATATAGGGCAACTTGCCAGAGCCTATGCCATGCTCGCCGGTAGAGGTTCCGCCCATCTCGATGGCCCGCTTGACCAGCCTGTCATTGATGCCTTTGGCCGTGGCCATCTCATCCGGATTATCGGTATCCACCAAAAGCAGTAGGTGAAAGTTGCCGTCTCCCACGTGCCCAACGATGGGCGCAATAACGCCGGTCTCCTCAACATCGATTCTGGTGAGTTGTATACATTCAGTCAGTCTGGTGATGGGTACACAGACATCAGTCGGCCACCCACTACAACCAGGGCGGAGCGCCATCCCGGCATAATAAGCATCATGCCTGGCTTGCCACAGTTGGTTCTGCTCTTCCTGTTTGGTTGACCACAGAAACTCACCGCCACCGTGCTCAGCAGTTATGTCTGCGACGCTCTCACTTTGTTCAATGACAGAGGCTTCGGTACCGTGAAACTCAAAGAACAGGGTGGGCAGTTCTGCATAGGATAATTTTGAATAAGCGTTCACCGCTTTAACCTGCACCTCGTCAAGAAACTCGACCCGCGCAACCGGGATGCCCATCTGAATAATACTGATGACTGAATCCACCGCGCCTTCCAACGTTTTAAAAGCGCATACGCCGGCTGAGTGCGCTTCAGGTAACCCGTAGACTTTAAGTTGGACCTCTGTAATCACCCCCAGCGTGCCTTCGGAGCCACAAAACAGACGCGTCAGATCGTAGCCCGAAGCTGATTTTCGCGCCCTGCCACCGGTCTGAACTATCTCACCGTTCGGCATCACGACAGTCAGCCCAAGAATGTTTTCCCGCATGGTGCCGTATCTGACCGCATTCGTGCCCGACGCACCGGTTGCAGCCATGCCCCCTAGGGTTGCATCTGCTCCAGGATCAACCGGAAAGAACAAACCATGACGAGCAAGTTCCGCATTCAGTTGTTTTCTTGTCACGCCGGCCTGAACCCTGACATCAAGATCACCTGGATTGATTTCAAGCACCTCATTCATCATTGAAAGATCCACACACACCCCGCCATGAAGCGCCGCGACGTGTCCCTCAAGGGATGTCCCGACACCAAATGGAATGACCGGCGTATCTGAATCTGAGCATTGTTTTACGATGCTAGCGACCTCGTCGTTAGTGCCCGGAAACACGACAAGGTCAGGCGGCGCTGATGCATGAAATGATTCATCGCGCCCATGCCGATCCAGGACATCTTTGTTCTGGGTCGCCCTCTCGCCGAACTGTTCCTGCAATACCTGAATCGAGTCAATCATTGTTCACCTTCATCCTTGTCTCTACCTTGCGTAAGACTAATATTAAGGGCCTGCTATGCCTTTGCTATGCCTTTGCTATGCCTTTGCTATGCCTTTGCTATTTCCGTGCTGTCTCAAAATTTATCGCCAAGTCCAAAATATTACGGAGCTGATGATCCCGCGGCACACGGGCATGTCTGCCAATCAGTTGGCAGTCCATCCCGACACCTCTGGCTCCTTTGTAGTCACGCTCGTAACTATCACCCACATAAATCGCCTGACTGGCGGACAGCCCCAGCCTCTCTAGCGTGAGTTCAAATATCAAGGGGTGTGGTTTCGCCCAGCCCACCTCGGCAGATAGCGTAACCACCTCAAACAATCCGGTTAACGACATAGCCTTCAATACAGCATGGACCATTGGTGGATAATGGGTGTTTGAAATCAGCGCCAAACGATAATGCTTCGACAGACGCTTCAGCAGACCTGTCGCACCAGGGACAGGTGAAACAAGCGCTGACCCGTCTTCCATGTATTGTCTGGTTAACTGCTCTTTTGCTTTCCCGGTGGCATCGAGCATTAATTCGGCAACAACAAGATCACAGACGTCCCTCAAGTGAAACTCGCTGTTATCTGCCGCTGTTGCATGTTCCATTTTCAGGAAAGCACTATCCCATACCTGAATATAGTCTGCATAACCGATGGCGCAGCCGAGTTCGGTAGCCTTTTTATAGCTACGAGAAAAGTCCTGCAAGGTTCGCCCGGCCTCATACTCGACCAGTGTTCCAAACAGGTCGAATATCAGGCATTCAGGCATTTTCTAACTCGCTAGAGTCCCGGAACCGGGAACTTCTCGCAGAAGGTTTCCACTGCGCGCTGGATTTCTCCCAGCACCGCCTCGTCTTCATGGGACCGCAAACAACGATCAATCCACTCTCCCAGTTGCTTCATGTCCGCCTCTCCCATACCCCTGGCCGTGGCTGCTGGAGTACCGATCCTGATTCCACTGGGTCGCAATGGCGGCAGCGGATCATCGGGAATGATCTGCTTATTGGTCGTGATATTCACCTTATCGAGCGTTTCTTCAGCAACCCGGCCATCAAGACCGTAACTCTCCATCGTATTAATGACCATCATATGGTTGTCTGTGCCGCCAGTCACCAGGCTTGCCTGCCGCTGCATCATTTCATTCGCGAGCGTTTTGCTATTAACAAGCACCTGCTCAGCGTAATCCTTGAACTCCTGCGTCTGGGCACGCTTCAGCGTCACCGCAATGCCAGCAACGGCATTCATATGCGGGCCTCCCTGAAGCCCTGGGAAGACTGACTTGTCGATTTTGCTCGCAAATTCTTTTTTACAAAGCACCATCCCACCTCGTGGACCACGCATAGACTTATGTGTCGTTGTCGTCACGATGTCGAAGCCGAAGTCGAAGGGGTTGCGCATCGCCTCACCCGCAACCAACCCGCCAAAGTGAGACGCATCAGTCATTGTTAGCGCCCCAACCTCATCAGCAATTGCCTTGAACTTCGCGTAGTCAATATCACGGGGATAAGAGGTATAACCGCAAAGCACCATCTTGGGCTTGTGCTCAAGCGCGTCTTTTCGTACCTGGTCGTAATCAATCGAACCATCGACCGGGTTGGTGACATAACGGACAAAATTGAACAGCTTACCCATGTGCGAAACGGGCGCGCCATGGGTCAAGTGACCCCCATGGGATAAATCCATCGCCATGATGGTATCTCCCGGTTCAAGCAGGCCAAGATAAACAGCCTGGTTCATTGCAGAACCTGACAGTGGCTGCACATTGGCGTGCTCACACTTAAACACCGCCTTTGCCCTGTCCCTGGCCAACGTTTCAATCTGGTCAGTGTATTCCTGGCCACCGTAATAACGGCGTCCTGGATAACCTTCTGAATATTTGTTGGTGAACACACTGCCAAGCGTGGACAGCACTTCAGGGAAGGTATAGTTTTCTGAAGGGATGAGTTCGATACCAGACTTCTGTCGCTGTTCTTCGCCTTTAAGCGCCGCGTATACGTCCGGGTCTTGTTGTTGCAGGATCTCTAAATTACTGGTCAAAGGGCTGACTCCCGTGTTTGGTGGTGGGCGCCCAGGCGAACGGCTTCAATCTTAAATCACACTTCCCGGTGGTTATGCCCACCTTAATTATCGCCAGTCATGTGAAGCCGGAAATTCTAACCGCTGTCTTCCTTTATTGAAATGGTACTTTGCGGAATTCTTCTCAATTGTGGATCAATCTGGCTCATCATGATGCTACATTAGGAGTTCTTAAAACGAACCAGTAGACAACAGACATTGACTGACCCATTACCAGACCACATGTTCAATCGGCCGGACGACTCTGCGGATGAAGCCTTCTACGCTACGCCACGGATGGTGAAGCATATTGATGACGCAACCATCAGTGAAATCACCAGGTTTTATGAGGAAATACTGACTTCGGAGGATGAACTGCTGGACCTCATGTCATCATGGATCAGCCATTTACCTGAAGCGGTTACTTACCGGAAAGTGACGGGACTAGGCATGAACCTTGACGAGCTGAATGCCAACGCCCGTCTGGACCAGACCCTGGTCCATAACCTTAATAAAACGCCGACCCTGCCTTTTCCTGACGCCAGTTTCAACGCAGTCATGATCGTTGTTTCCATTCAGTACCTGACTCGGCCTTTTGAAGTCTTTGCAGAAATTCAGCGGGTTCTGAAGCCTGGCGGTAAATGTATCGTCGCCATGTCGCACCGCCTTTTCCCAACTAAAGCGGTCTATGCGTTCCAGACGCTGGCCCCGCAGGACAGGGTGCAACTAGTGAAGGAATACATGCGCCAAGGCGGTCTGTCCAAGATCGAGTTTATTGACCGATCACCCGAGAAGGCAGACCCGTTGTGGATCATCCAGGGTATTAATGCCTGAACTGGTCGTGACCAGAGTGAAGAGGTCTGGTTCTATCATTGAGGTCATCGGTGGCATAATCGTACTCACCCATCCACAACTCGCGCTGCTGAGCTACGGCAAAGGCCGCAAACTTCTGAACGGGCCGCTCGCACAGAGCCTTTGCGCAACAATCATCTTGCCTTACCGCATACAGACGCACAAAAATAGATCCAGCATGGCTTTCACGCCATGTCTGTGACATTTTTTGTCCTCATGGTGATTCGTATCAGGACCTGTACATGAAAAATGAGCCAATACGCGCTTTACCGTTGGGCGCCTTTGCGTCGCCGGCATTCACGATAGCTGCCCTTGGTTTACCGATTGCCATATTTCTACCACCGCTATATGCCGAGCTTGGCATCAGCCTAACGGTCATCGGCATGGTGTTCATGTTGACTCGCGTTTTCGACGTGATCACCGACCCCTTGTTCGGTTGGCTGGGCGACAAGTTAAAGACTCGCTGGGGACGCCGTCGACCGGCGATGATTGCCGCCGTGCCGTTTCTGGGAGCCGGTGTCTATTTCGCTTTCTTTCCCGGTGAATCTGCTTCCCCGGTGACCTTGTTTCTATCCATGCTGTTGCTCTACGCCGGATGGACCGCCTTCACGATTTCCCATACCGCGTGGGCAAGCGAGTTGTCAGAAGATTATGACGAACGTTCGCGCATCATGGGCATGCTACAGATCTTCGGGTTACTGGGCACCCTGGTGGTTGCGATACTCCCCACAATCCTGGATTTCACGACGCCTGACGCGACAATGCGTCAACGAACCGGTTTAACCGGCGCGCTGGTTCTATTCAGTTTGCCTTTGCTGGCAATGTTAGCGGTATCGTCTGTCGACGAACGCCAGCGACTAGAGAAAAATAAACCTATCGCCTGGCGCCTGGCGCTAAATTCCATCGTTAAAAACCGTCATTTAAGGCGATTACTGCTAGCAGACCTACTGATGGGGTTTCAGAGTGGTATCAATGGCACCGTACATTTCTTCTTTATCGCTGTCGTTTTACAAATGCCTGAGTACGCCAGCTTTTATCTGGTGGCATTGTTTGCGACAGGTTTACTATCAGCCCCCCTATTTGTAAAACTTAGCTATCGACTTGGTAAGCATCGTACACTTTGCCTGGGTACGCTCATTTCCAGCGTCGGCACCTGTGCACTGTTTTTTCTGCCTGCAGGTGGATTCTGGCTAGCGTTCGGCGCCTACCTGTTTATCGGCCTGAATTTCGGCGCGCGAGACCTCCTGATGCGTTCCATGATGTCGGACGTTATTGATGAAGATACCGTGAACACCGGCAGAGAACGCAGCGCATTATATTTTTCTATGTTAACGCTCACCGCAAAATTGGGCGCAGCGGTGGCGGTCGGCACGATACTACCGGTCCTTGATTGGGTAGGTTTTGACCCAAGGGGCGAAAACACGCAAGCCACTGTGGATGGCGTGAGGTTTGTCGTCGCGGCGACACCCACTCTAGTGCTATTTGCGGTCGCGGCAATCATGTGGAATTTCCCCCTGGACAGATCTATGCAACGTTCCTACAGAATTGAATTGGATCGCCGCAAGCATACAGGCACGAATGTTTCGTAAGTCAGAGGCGACGCTATGAACACATCTTGGGATTACCCCTGGAGATAACAGGGCGAGAATCGACGATGCACCTAGGGCGTTATGCCATGCGTTCTTCCGATTTGAAAACAATCCGGCGAGGCACGCAAGAGACACTTTTTATGGTTAGGTCAGGCTCGGCATCAGCGCACCGCGCTGGCCAAAATATTGGTTACCTTGTTTAATACAACCAACGATTAATAGGAAACTACCTTCATGACCAGCACCCTCAGTAAAGAACAAACCTCTGAAGCACCACGGGTTCTCATTGATATAGAGAATCATGTGGCCCATGTACGACTCAATCGCGCTGACAAAATGAATGCTCTGGACAATGCCATGTTTGAAGCCATCATCGCAGCAGGTGAGCAACTTAAAGCCGATACGAATGTGCGTGCGGTTGTGCTTTCAGGTGAAGGCCGCGCTTTTTGTGCGGGTCTTGATATGGGCAACTTTGCGAATATGGCGAAGGGTAATTCGAATACCGCGGCAGAGGTCTCTGGTGATGCACAGGGCCGTCTTGAAAAACGCACCCATGGTATTGCCAACCGCGCCCAGTACGTCAGTTGGGTCTGGCGGGAACTACAAGTGCCCGTGATTGCGGCACTTCATGGTGTTGCCCTAGGCGGTGGGTGCCAGATTAGCGTGGGTGCGGACATGCGGTACGCAGCGCCCGGCACCAAGCTGTGTATTATGGAAATGCGATGGGGTCTGGTACCTGATATGGGCGCGACCCCCTTTTTACAAAAACTCCTGGGTGATGATGTTGCCCGCGAACTCACCTATACCAATCGTGTGATTCTTGCAGAAGAAGCAAAGGAACTGGGGCTTGTCACCAGGGTGTGTGAAAACCCGGTTGAAGAGGCACTGAAAGTCGCTGCAGAAATTGCAGACAGAAATCCGGCGGCGATCCGGGCTGCCAAGAGACTGCTGAATAATGCGCCATTTGAGGGCGCCGCAGAGACGCTACTGGCTGAGTCGGTCGAGCAGGATGCTATTATAGGTTCACCAAACCAGGTTGAAGCTGTGATGGCCAACCTTGAGAAACGTGAACCAAAATTCAACTAGCCTAGTGCTGACTTGCAGTCGTCGACCCAAACAAGCAGCAGCCGCGGCTTGATCAGGGGGGCAATTTACTTATCGCGGTAAACTGCCCTTTGAATCCCTACCGTTTCAACTTTCCTGTATCCTTCGGCGCAACGCTCAGCAACAGCGAAAACCAGCACCAGCAGCAGTACCAACATGGAAGGCAGGAGACCAGCTTTGAAACTCATCAGCGACGAAATATTGATCGACTCGGGACAGCAGACCCCGGTTCACCAGGCCACCTACCCAACTTTCGAGGGATTCAAGTTTGCGGACCCTGCTGCGTGGACAACCGGTCACCCCTTTGACCTGTACAAGAAAATGCGTGAGCAAGCGCCCGTGATGTGGTCAACAGGGGACAAGGACATCTCCGGCTTTTGGTCTGTCACCCGATATGATGACATCAAAGAAGTCGAACTTGCTCACAGTGTTTTTTCGTCGCAGCGTGGCAGCATCAACCTGGCCGTGCCCGATAGAAAACATTGGCGCCCGAAAAAGCTCATGCCCGCGGCCTTCAACTCATTGATCAATTTAGACGAACCACTGCACCGAGAGATGCGCATGCAGCAAAGCGATTTCTTTTTCCCCGCGTATGTGGCGACGATCAGGGACAAGGTGGGCCTAAAAATCGATGAACTCCTTGACGAAATGGAAAGAAAGGGTCCTGTTGTCGATTTTGTGAAATTACTGTCAGAAGAACTTCCCTTGTTCACACTTTGTGAGATGCTAGGCATTGACGAAATAGACAGACCCAAGGTCAAAGTTTGGATGCACCACCTGGAGTTGGCGGCGCAATTTTTGTCTAATCCCTGGCAAACGTTTTTCGCTGAACCGTTATTCCCCTTTCGTTTTAATCCTGTCGTAAACGACATGTTTGCCTATGGTGAACGTGTCATGGCCGATCGACGAGCTAACCCTCGCAAGGATCTATTAACTGTCATCGCCCAGTCGAAACTGGGTGGCGAGCTACTACCACAGGACTTTCTAGACGGTTCATGGCTTCTAATTATCTTTGCGGGAAATGACACTTCAAGGAATTCCCTATCAGGCACCATTCGATTGATGACTGAATTCCCGGATCAGCGCGCCATGGTCTTAGATGACCCTTCACTCATTCCTAAAATGTCAGAAGAAGCACTAAGAATGGTATCTCCTGTCATACATATGCGGCGCACAGCGCTAGAAGACACGCAATTAAATGGCCAAAAGATTGCCAAGGATGAAAAATTGGTTCTATGGTACGGGGCGGCCAATCGTGACCCAAATGTCTTCCCCAATCCTGATACCTTTAATATGCACCGAGACAACGTCGAAAAGCATATAGCGTTCGGTCATGGCGTGCATAAATGCCTAGGATCACGAATAGCAAAAATGCAACTGCGGCTAGCGTTTGAGCGCATTTTCGACCGCTTCCCCAATATCCACTGGACAGGTAAACAAACCATTGCCCCAAACCCACTGGTTCACGCTATCTCGAGCTTGCAGGTTAATTTGTACGGCCCTAATGGCAAACGCCCCACACAAGTTGCAGTTAGTTAAACAGCTTAACCCCGGGCCAGTTAAGTAAAGCGCCCCTGACTTCACGCGACTTCTCTCACAGCGCCTTTTACAGAAACTCTTTAAAGCAACTCTTTAAAGCAACTATTTACAGCAACTATTTACCGCAACCCCCAAGCAGGAGCAGCGCAACCATGACCATACCCCCAGAACACGATGTTCAGCTAGCCCGCGCTGACGATATGGTGACAGCAA